>SCPP01000095.1_pt1:105000-245779 | contig 245779 bp, 239 predicted proteins | sample 6106811 | NCBI WGS metagenome assembly SCPP01 (sample SAMN10720449, study PRJNA508395) | human gut metagenome | isolation source: Participant 2 stool, 15 month | host: Homo sapiens | collected 2018 | reverse complement strand
GGCAGGGCTTCCTCCACAGAGGCATTGGCTATCTGCGTGAGCAGGTTCCTGTTCTCTGTCTCCAACTGGCTTATCTGCGCCTCCAACAGGGCTATCTTGCTATTCGCCTCACGTTCCTTCTCGTCCAGTTCCGATAGGTCGAGATTATTTTCTGATACGCTTGTCCTCATGGCGCATTCCTTGCTGTGGGCATTGAGCGAACCGCCGCACTCACGGCACTTGTACTGCGTGCTGCCCTGTCCGAGGGTGACACCGTCCGAACAGGTGACGCTGATGGTCACGCTCTCCACGCCCTTCAGTTTGGCGGCATCGGTGGCTTGATAGTAACGGCGTGCGTCACTGCCGATGTAATAGACATAGCCCTCCTCGTTGTCGTTATACTCCGAGAGACGTGCCTGCAACTGACGCTTGAAGGTATTCAAGTCCATGCTGTAGGAGTCGAAGACATCCTCATACACCTCTTCCACGTTGTTCCAGCTCTTGGTAACGTGTATCTCGTAGGCGTAGGCCTTCTTGGTCTGCTTGCCGCCACGGCTGATGATGTACGACGACATCCAATAGTTCATCGTATAGGTGAAGCCGTCGCTCTGGGCGTTGAGCTGCTGCACACGGCTGCGGCTCCATCCGGCATGGTTCTCCGAGTTGGCCAGTATCTGCTCTCGCTGCGTGCTGTTAGGGTAGAAGTTGGGGTCGGAGGTGTTGATACGATACCAATGGTCACCGTTCAGAATACTGTTGTCATCGGTCGGCGGATAGTAGTCACAGAGGCTTACGCTGCCTTGGTCTCGTCGGGCAATGTACCAACGCTGTGTATAGTAGTTGCCCTGCGTCTCGCTCAGATAGTCTGTCATCCACGAGGTGATGTTGTAGTTGGAGAGGTCGAAGAGGGCTGCCACGTTGTCCTCGCCACCCACCAGACTAAGGAGTGTGCTGCCGATGCCGTTCTCTGCCTGTTCATAGAGGTCATGGTAGTTGTCATAGATGTCGATGATTTTACTCACCTTGCCATTGAAAAGGTCGTTGAAGGCACTCTGCTGCAAGAGTGCGCCTGATGCCCCGTTGATACCTGCCGTCGCCAACGATGCTCCCATATTGTAAAGCGTCTCGATGTCGGCGGTGAGGTTCTCCACGGTGAAGTTGCCGGGCACACTGGCGATGTCATCCAACAGCTGCTGCCAATCTACATTGCCTATCTCCGAGAGTTTGAGGATGGCGGCTATCTCTTGGTTGATTTCCAAGAACTGAATGTCGGCAAAGGTCAAGCTACTGTTGGTCACGACACTCTCAAACTGCATACACAGCGACTTTGTGTCGGCGCATATCTTCATCAGGTAACTGCCCCAGTAGAGGGCGGTCTGCGGACTTTTCAGCATCATTCCTGCCACCGTCCATATCTTGGGCATAATCTTGTTCGCCACCATATTGTGGATGCGGCGGTAATAGTAGTTCTCCGTGCTACTGCTCCAAATGCCGAGGTCGGTGAATGCCTTGCGCTCCAAGAACTTGGCAGCGAAGATGCCGGCAGTGGCAACCTCTGCGGCATTGTAGTGCTTCAAGATTTCGCCCACCTGCTCGTTATAATAGCTCTCTGCCATAGCTCCAGCACCGAATGCGGCAGCCATGGCGGCAACGATCTGCTTGTCGTAGTTCACGCTGTAATACTGCGCATGAACCCTTCCCACGACAAGTGTAAGACACATATATATTATAATAAGGTATAAACGTCTCATTGCTTCACTACTTTACGTTTTACTACTTTCAGTTTCTACTATTCCACTACTTTACTACTTGTAGTATTTACTATTGGTAGTATTCACTACTAATCGTATTTACTACTAATCGTAAATACTACCCAGCCACCGTTCCCGAAAGTTTTGCTTTCGGGCATCTGGGCTTTACGTCTATTCCGGGATTTCCGTTTCCATCAATCAGCCCCCGTGCTCGCCGTGTCAGCGGCGAGTGGCTCCATCGTCCGTCAAATTGAGCACATGCCCCGCCTCATTGACCTTCTGCGCAAATGCCAACGACTTCCCGATGCCACTGGCATCCCAATCTCTGCAATACCGCTCGATAGCCTCCTGATGTCTGCACTTCAGTTCATGCTTATAGAGTTTCAATGCCTCCTTCTCAGCTCGCTCGGTGGTGTAGGTCATATAGCACTCGTGCGGCTCCTCCACACCATACACTCCGCTCGTCGATCCACGTCGGATAAACACCTCACGGAAGAAACTTCTTCCCTCCTTGTTATCCAAGCGGTTGACAGTGAATATCTTCTTGCAATCCACATCCGTCAATCCTAATATCGCCTTGATCTCGTCGAATCGCTCACGAAATTTGCTTTGGTCGAGCAGCATCACCACGTCGGAGTTGTTGATGATGGCTTCCTTCACGATGGGACTGCCGATGATGTCCTGTATCTCCTGTGTCACTACGCCCACGCTCGCCCAGAACTTTCGGGCTGTCTTGTATAGGTACTTGATGTACTCGGCCATCAGCGGCGAGGCGATGGCTTTCCATGCCTCCTCGATGACAAGGCACTTGCGGTTCTTCTTCAGGCGCATCTTCTGCAGGAACACGTCCATGATGATGAGCGTCACGATGGGGAAGAGCTGCTTGTTCTCCTTGATGGCATCCACCTCGAAGACGATGAAGGTCTCGTCGAACAAGGTGCTATCCACGTTCTCGTTGAGAATCTTGTCGTACTTGCCGCCACGGTAGAAGTTTTGGAGCATATAGGCGAAGTTGTCGCAGTCGATGGTGGTGATGTTGTTCTCGATGCAGATCTGGTCGAGACGCTCACAGGCGAACTCATAGAATGAGTCGAAGGAGAGGGTCTTCACGCTCAATGCCATGCGCCGTTCCTCCAGTCCCTTGATGAGTTTCTCCACCTTGTCGTGTATCTGCGTCAGCTCCGTGCCGCGCCGCTTCTCCATGGTGGAGAGGTTTTTTCTCAGTGTCTCCTTCTGTGAGGAAGGATAGGGCTGCACACCGTTGAAATAGAAATCGTAATACTCCGTCACCAACTGCTCCACGACACGGAACTCCAGTTCGGGTATCTGCGTCTCCGAGCCTTTCCATATCAGCAGTATCAGGTTCTTCAGGAAGTCTATCTTCTCAATGTTCAGCTCCCGCTTGCTGATGTTGAAGGGGTTCATGGTGATGGGCTTGTCCTCCGTATAGGCGATGTACTTGCCGCCCACATACTCGCAGAGTCCCTCATACGAGTTACCCGTATCGACCATGACGATGTCGGTGTTCTGCTCCCACAACTGACGCACCACGCTGTTCATGTGGAACGACTTGCCGCTGCCCGAAGGACCCAAACAAAAGTTCGAGTTGTCGGTCAGCTTCTCCTTTCCCTCCTTTCCTGTGATGTCGATGGCTACGGGCACACCTTGGCGGTCGGTATAGTATATCTTCAGCGGGGTGTCCTCATTATGCACGATGCGCTCCTTGTACATCAGACAGGTGGCGGCATCGCCGAGGGTGAGGAATCGGTCGTAGTCGGCATTCATGCCATAGCAGTTGCCGGGGAAAGAGTTGACGAACAGCTCCAACTGGTTGTAGGCCCGCTTGCTGATGTGGATGCCCATGCGCGAGAAGGAGTTTTCGAGATGGTTGGTGCATTTCTGTATGTCGGTGTCGCCGCTCACTGCCACCACGAGGTTGTAGTGGGTATAGACGAGCTGCTTGCTCTCACGGGCTATCACCTCCTGCACACGCTTGATGTCCTCTACAGCCATCAGGTTGCTGGGGTTGGGCATGGAGGCATGGCGGTTTTTCTTCTTGTCGAGTAGGGCAAGCTCACGCTTCTGGTTGGGCACGAACACCATCTGGTTGAACACCACGCAGTCGGCTCCGGGCACGCTATCGACGATGCTCACGAGATCAACGGGCATACTGGTGTTGTTCACCTCGATATTTGCGTAGGGACGGATGACCGACGGCAAGTTGGCATAATCCACATCCACAAGGCTATACACCTTGCAGCTACGGTCCCCCATGCCGATGGTCTCGTCATCGACCTTGAAGTTGGTCATCGACACCACCTTGTCACGGAAGTTCATGGAGAAGAAACGGTCCACATACTCGCAGGCTTCCGTTTTGCCGAGGAATCGGGACTTCACGCCGGCATCCCTCAGCTGGTCGTGCACCTTGCGTATCTTCACCAAGAAGTCACGCCATTTCTTGTTGTCGAACGACATCAGACGGCTCTTCTTGTTCTCCTGTGTGATGGTGAGGTAGCAGACGCTGTCGGTAAAGGGTCTGCCGTTGAAATAGCGGAAGTAACTCTCGCTCAGGAACTCATGATTTCCACCGTTCTCTTCCTTGAATGCCTTCCTCACAAACACGTCCTGCTTGTGCAGCGCATAGCCTTCGCCCAAGGTCTGGGCAAGGGCGGCGAAGAGGTGGGTGAACTCATAGTAGGCCTCGATGTTGGCGGAATACTTCTGCACAGGGTTCTCCATCTTCAGAACAGCGGAGTATTCGCCCGTCTTGGTATAGAGCACGCCGATGCCATCCACTTCCTCGATGGAGAAGTAGATGTCCTGGAAGATGCGCTTGCGCTTCCCTCCCGTGCCGAATGCCTTGACACTGATGGCCATGCCCACGCAGATGGCTGAGAATATGAGTATGATGTATAGGGTCATTGTTCTTTTTCTTTTTTAATCGCAAAAAGGCGGGCGCACCCTCATGCGTGATGCCCCCACCTCCATTCACTTACAATCATTGATAGCTTTCCACTTGGACATAATGGATTCTCTTTTTTGTTTTACACTTTCTTTGAATAGGCATAGATGAATATGCCGTTGTCACTCTTCTTGCTGTGCAAGCCCTTGCGCTGCTTCATGACGATGAGAACGCCACCGACAGCTACGGCGAGGACTAGCAGCACGAGTCCTGCCACGAAACCGAAGATGCAGTAGCCGAGGATGAAACCCGCAACGGCTCCTCCTGCGGTGGCTGCCGCCCAGTAGATGTAGCGTCCCTGCAACCCGAAGAACTCCAATGGACGTTGCAGTCCCTTGAAAATGGGATAATCCGGAAAACGCTCTTGCTTTGTATCTGCCATAACTGTCAGTGTTTTAACGTTCTACATACTCACAATCTCACGCTGCGTTTAACCTCCAATGCCGAAGAACAGAGGCAGTGCCTGGGCTGCTGCAATGAGGAAAATACATGCGCCGACGACCATCATGATCTTCTTTTCACGTCCTGTTCCTCGTTGTTCATGGCGATGTAAACGCTTATGGCTCCGACAATTGCAACGACACCTGCAATGGCATAGCAGAGCTTCACCACGATAGGTACATACTTGGCAATCTCCTCCGTCACTGTGGTAAGCGCGGTCGTTCCTGCCGAGTAGTCGCCGGCTGCGTTCTGTGCCATTGCTGCGGTGGTGCCGACAAGCAACATCAGGGCGAGCGTTTTCATGCGCTGTGAAGAGAAGAATCCCTTCACCTTCTTGTTAATCCTTTCAAACATTCTTTTACCTTTTAATTTGTTACACTTTGAGTTATCTTATCTCGTATCACCTGTATCTCAAATCTGATAACCGAAGAAAGCGGGGAAGACGATGGTCGCTCCTATGAGGAACAGGCAGGCTCCCACCAGCATCATGATGTTCTTCTTCACTCCTTCTTCGCCCGTATTCATCTTTATATATATCTGCAAGGCGCTGACTATGACCACGATGCCCGCCACTGCATAGCACAGATAAACGATATAGAGCATCATCGTCACGGCATAGTCATGGGCACTCGCAAGTGCGTCCGCTCCCCAGCTGTAGTCCACGTTGCCACACTTAGCACTGGCCAGAGCTGGGGTTAAAGCGGCATATAATGATAGAAATGCACTTCTTGTTTTTGACATCATATCTCATTATTGAGTGATTCCACCTTGACCATGTCACGTCCATTGTGACGAAGACCGCGGGCGATGATGGTGTTGTTCAATTCTTCCGAATACATGGGGTCGGAATAGGTGGTATTCACTTCCTCCATCTTCTTCTCGATTGCGCTTTGTATCTTTTCAAGCACATGAGGCTTGCTCTCTTCCGCAGTGGCGGCTGCCTCCTCTGTAGGCTCTGCAAGCTGCTTCTCCTCGTAGGCTGTCTCATATTGGTTGTCGCCTACGCTGAAACCACCGTCGCTCTCGCTGACCGCTATCGACTCTTCCTCGTCGGTCATGTCACTGACATCAAACGACTCGCCCTGTGACTTCTCGTCCTTGGGCTTTCCGTACAGATCCTGCACGATGATGACCGTATAGTAGATGACATAGATTATGGTCACGACAATGGCGAATATTACAAATGACTTCATATTTTCAAGTTTGATTTTACTATGGTTTGGCTTATTGCCGATGCAAAGGAACTACCTTTTCTTCAATCTTAAACCGAAATGACTTTCCGCGGAGCCAAATCTTAACTCTAATTTTGATTACACTCGCAATCATACTCAAAAATCAAACTCGAAAGGCACAAAAAAAGCCCTTCCGATAGGGAAGAGCTTGTAAAGAGGGTGGATGAAAAAAATGTGGATGGCTATATGGTCAGGTACTTGCCATGGGAGAAGTCCTGATGTTCGTTAGAGAAAACATAGCCCAACTGGTTGGACAAGCATTGGGTGTTGCCTATCCTGGCATCGATGTTGGTGTGCGAATGTCCGTATATCCAATAGTCTATGCCGCTATCGGTGATATAGTCCTCCAACTCTACGGTGAACGCCACGTTTGCCTTGCTGCCTTGAAACTTTGGGTGGAGCATACGGAACGATGGTACATGATGGGTGACAACAATCTTATGGGCTGCTTGCGAATATGCCACTGCATCCTTGATAAAGGTGAGGCAACGTTCATGCTCAGCATTGAATTGGGCATGGGTCATCAGCTCACCTTTATATAATATACGGCGGAAGTCGCTTATCACTTGCTCGGTGAAGTAAGCGTCCTCCAAAGGAATCCTCGACCAAAGGGTGGAGAGGATGATGTCGGTGTCGCCAATCCTCGCAATACCGTTGTAGTGGCTGAATACATTGGGACGTACCTCCAAGAGATAGCCGTCGGGCAGTGTCGCCACATCATAATATTTGTAGAACTCATGGTTGCCCATGCAGCAATGCACCTCCTTGTAGTTCTCCGATGCCCAGTCCCAAAAGGGATGCTTGGAGTAGTTGTCATCGCCGAGATAGCCGATGTCGCCGGCAAGCAGCAGTATGTCGCCCGTCACCTCCAAGGGGTGGGCTTTCAGATACCGCCAATTGTCGGCAAACTCCAGATGCAGGTCGGATGCGTATTGTATCTTCATATTGGTCATGCTTCTATAAACAATTCATCCAGTTGATCTAACAGTCCGGTCACAAATGCCTCGTCTTGACCGAGTGACTTTGACAATGGTTCTGCGAGAGTTGACCAGTCGGCTCTGATGGAGGCGACAAACTCCCTTATACATGCCACTATTGAAGCAGGAGCCTCAATGTTGTCCTCAGTCATTATGACCACATTTTTCAGGATGTCCGAACGGTGCTTCTTGATGTCTTTGGTGTTCACATGCTTGCCGTCCCGCTTGTCTGCCATGAGATTTAGGTAGGCTCTTGCCTTCAGTGCTATCAAGGCAGCGGAATTGGCATGGCGTATGCCATCAGTCAGTTGGCTGTGTGCGATAGTAAAGTGATAGTAATCATCGTCCATGATGATGGCACTAAGACTCGACACATCTTCATCGGTCGGGATAGGTTCTATGACAAATCCCTTTGGCTCTCCAAGCACGTCGGGGTGGCGTGACAGCAGTTCTATCATCTCGGGATAGCCGTCTTTACCATCAAGGAAACGATACATTTCATACCTTGGTGGCTCACCAGCCTCCTGTTTCCTCTTTTCAGGTCGATAGCCAGCCTCCCGCACAAACTGCCAGAAGCGATTGGCGAAAGCCTCGGTCATGTTCTCTACGATGACTATCATGTCGATGTCGTGTGTGGCGCGTGGACGCACCACGGTATTGGTCATGGTGATGTCACAGGCTGCTCCGCCTATCACCACATAGTTTTCTGAGTATTCCGCAAATGCTTCACGGAACTTGACTAATCCTTCCATTTCTGTTCACTGATTATTCGTTCTACTTCTTTTTCTACTCTCGGATCATCATCATCTCTCAACGAAAGGACAAGGGAAAGGCGATCAACCCACTGGCTTTTGTCGCCCATTTTGCTGACAACAGGGTATTTCCATACCTCTATGATATAGTTGCCGTCATAGATGTTGGGATTCTCCATGACATCAGCCGACTTGACGGCACGATATTCCTTGCTTGTCATCATTATCATCTCTTCCCGGTCACGATTAAGCATGGAATAATGTGCCAGGGCATTGATGCCGCATACGGGGTATTCCGCATCCAAGCGTATGTCATCGCAAAAGATGCGGTTCTCCACAGGTGACAGCAAGACGTTCTGAGCCTTGTCCCACAGTTCCTTGCCCTTCAACTCGAAGTGTACCACCTTGCTGCGCTGTCCGTTCTGAATCTTTTGACACAGTCCTACATCTTCAAGACAGGTGACACCCAACGTGACGCTTTCGTAAGAATATGGAAGCAACGGTGCAATATCCCTTGGCGACATTCCTTCAATACTGCCCACCTGTAGGTGATAGAGTAGTATGTATTGCGCCACAGGGGTCAATACTTCGGCAATCTTCCTGTTGCTTGTCTTCTCCAATGCTATGATGCCTGGCAGATGGGCATATTCCTCGGACATGACAAAGAAGACTCCTTTGTCTGCCAGTCTGTGTCGCTCGTAGGTGGGTCCGGGCGCAAGGATAAACACCGCAGGCAGTCCCAGGGCTTCGGTCAACCGCTTGCCCGTGATGGCGCAAGTCCGTGGAGAGGGATTGCCCTTCTTGGGCTCAACGAACAGCAGGGGCGTGCCTTGGTATGTGCCATCATAGAAACGGTATGAGAGTTTCTCGCCAACCGTGATGCCTTTCAGGCTTTCCTTGGCACGAGGTTCCACCTCAAAGCGTCTGCCCAATATCCTTATTTCTTTTTTCAATTCCATTCTGCTACATTTTAATAATGTATTAAAACGATGCAAAAATAAGGATAATAATTGAGAATCAAGCATGTTTGGGCGAAAAAGTGCAGATTTGATATGTAATTTCAATGCATTTGAGCCATTTTTGCATCAAATGATGGTGTTTTCGTCTTTATAATGTCATTCAGATGCCGTTCGTTTCTTCCTCATCAGATAGTCGTTGACATCCTTGTAGTCGGCATATCTGAAGGACTCGTCCGTCACCCTGTACTCGAATACATTGCTGATGCTCTCAACCGTCTTGCGTCCTGCCTGGTCGTTGTCGAGGAAGCAATGGATGTGGGTGTAACGGTCAAGGTAATGCAATGCCTGTTTGAGGTTGGCGACTGAGTTCAGTATCATATAGTCGCAAGGGCTTTCAACGACAAACCATCGGTCTTGCTGTTTAACGAGGGTCATATAAGCAAGGAAGTCCATGAAGCCCTCAAAGACCAGACAACCGTTTTGCCACTCGTTGGACGTATGGGCAAGCAGGGTGATGTCCTTATGCCCGATGCAGCCCTTGAAATAGGGATTGCGCACCTCATGTCCTTCACTCAGATTGCCAAAGGCAATGCCATAGTAATGTTTTTGCTCAACCTTGTAGTGTATCTCCCTGCAATACATCCTGCCAATGGTGATGTCTATCCGTCGGCTACTGAAATAGGACAGCAGAGAATGGTTGCTCAGTGGGAGCAGCTTCACATCGTTCATCTTGGTTGTCGTGTATTCCTTGGCTGCGATAGCGGTCTCGATTGCCTTATCCACAGTGGCAATACTCTTGGACGCAAGGTAGGCAAGGGCATCGGAAACGGATTGTTTGTTATACATACGCTTTACCAGCTCCACAAGGTCACCGCCCTCCTTAATGGCGTAGTCGTACCACAGGTTCTCCTTCTTGCTGACCTTGAACGATGCGGTCTTCTCGTCCCTGAAGGGTGACAGATACCAGTAGGCATTGCCCTTCTTCTTTTTCAGCGTTACATTCTCCTTGTCTAAGAAGTCTATAATGCTCAGTTTCTTCGATTGTTCAATATTCATTGTACTTTCATTTGTTCGGTTTTACTTTGTCCATGGAAACAGTTTACTTTACCCTTTCTCCTATATAGGCACACCCGTAAACTAAACCATTTGCTAAACTACTTTTCCGCTTCCCAATTCAGCCTCCGATTTCGGTTTACTTTGGCCTTATTTCTTATATATAGGTACGGACGTAAACTAAACTGGTTTCTGAACTGTTTTTATTCCTCTTCATGGAACAGGTCAATCTCGGCAGGTGTATATCCGAAATAGTAATGATTATCCCGCTTCACTATGAGCTTTTGCTCGTTAATCAGGTATTTCAGCATTTTGATGATGACGCTTCTGCCACGCTTAAAGCCAATGTCTGCATAGGCTTGCGTTAATTCCTCCACCATGCGATCGAATCCTTTGATAGGTTTCTCCTTGAATGCAGCCGTCAGCGCCTCGTTATGCTGTTCGGATGTCAAGTCTTGGTAAGTAAACCTTGACGGTTGCTTGTCACCTTCTTCCTTCTCCGGCGTGTGCTCGACAATCTCTGGCAACCCTTCCTCATTGACTGTAAAGGCAAACGGCTTGAACTCCTTCTCACGGATGTGCATCGCCTTCACCTCGCTGATGTCGGGATTGGTGGTGCTCTTGGTGATGACAAGCACCGTCTCTGCCTTGTTGTTCATCTCCGTACCGATATGCCCGCGCACGTTATTGTCGCCCTTGTTCTGATGCAATACGCAATGGATGTGCAGGTCATACTTTGATGACCATTCCATCATCTTGTTGATGACCTCGACCGATTCTCCCGCATTGTTGATGTCGAGAAGCAGGTCTCTGATTCCGTCGATGATGACCAGTCCATAGCTTTGGTCTTGGGCAAGCGCATAGTCTATGACCTCTATCCTGACGGAGGGCGTGTACTCTCTCAGACAGATAAAGTCAAGGTTCTCGTTGTCGATGCTTGTAGGTAGACCAGCGAGCTTCAGGATGCGCTCCAGCACATTATGGCAGTGATAGCGGCTCTGCTCCGTATCTACATACAGTATCTTGCGTTTCCCCTCTGGCAGACTGGCGCGATAGTTCAGTACCTTGCCGTTGGCGAGGGAAGCGGCTACCAAGGCAGACACGTTGAAGGTCTTTTTCGCCTTTGCCTTACCAGTAGAAGCACTGAAGTTGCCCAATGTGGCTATGCTGGAATTATCAACCCATATAATCTGAGGAGGTGTTTTATAAGTATCTGTTGCCTTTATCAACGATTCGCTCAATATGCGATTGAGACGCTGTACTCCTTCCTCTTTTGAGTTAGGCTGTACATGTTTGTTATTTTCTTCCATTTTCATTCTTTCGGATTATCAATTTCTATTTTCGTTACCATTCCAATGACCTCTTGTTTGTTTTGGAGCAGCCACTTGTCGATTTCTTCTCTATTAAAATACAGCATTTTTCCCTTGGCTTATAGTGTGGAACTTCTTTTGCGGCTGTAAGTTTGTATAGCAGGCTTTCAGAAACACCAATATACTTACATGCTTCGTCAAACCCCAAGACGGTTTTGGTCTGCTTGACCATCTTCTCCAATTCCTCGATTCGCTCTATTAGTTTGTCAATAGGTCCCAAAGCCTCCAAACTGTCTTCTATTGCGACAATTCGCTCATAGAGTCTAAAATGTCTTTCATTCATGTGTCACGTACCTTAATTAAATTGTTTACAGACAGTAGCACGGTTATATTAGCCGTCTATTCTTTCTTTGTGTAGATAGTACATATTCCTCTGCTTCTCTTTGAATCTCGTTCTTCGATTTGCCCTTGGTTCCTTGAAGCCATTCATCTATCTCAGATTTGAGGAACATGATGCGTTTGCCTCTCTTGTGAAACGGTATTTCCCGATTGCTTGTCCAGCAATATATGGTATGCTCTACCGGATGTGTTGGGAGATAAGCACATAATTCAGCAACCGTAAACCATGTTTCTTCTTTTTCTGATTGAACAAGTTCATATATACCATCAATCTTGTCTTCTAATGATGACAGCTTTTTCAGTACCCCCGTTATAGCGTTGGGAATATCTTCAAATCTTATACTATTTTCTTCCATGCTAATTATTTTTTATGATTTTTGATGCAAAGTTATGGGGAGACTGTCACTAAATAGAAAAAGTAACGTGATAGTAAGGCAGTATCAACCAAACTATCACGTTTTTACTTTCATTTAGCAGAATTATTGTGATTTATTCCTCTCTTAATATCTGTTCGATGGATTTGCAGATGGCATATTGACTTGCTGTCATGGAAACGTTTCTTCTTATCCTTGAAGAGAAGAGGAAAGACAACTTGAAGTTATGAATTTCTCTGTTCCATCCTTTTTGATACTGGTTAAGAAGCGACCTTCTCCCATGACATATTGCCAATTATTGTTTATCAAATGGTATTGAGCCATAGCGTCAAACAGTACGGCTACATTACGTACATTCTTTACACGGATAGATGCGTCCAAGTCGCACTTGAATAGGCGACACAACTCGCTACGCACATCACTGTTGTCGGCAAAATCAAATATGTCGTGACTTTGGACAAGTTCTACCAACAAATCCATCTGTCTGTCTGACAATTGGCATCCCAAAGTGAGGATGGACGATTTCTTTCGGGTAAGGATTGGCAGACCAGTACCCACATGTTGAAGAAACAACTCAATAAGTTCCTGCTTGGAATAATCTTCTTTTTTCTTGATTATTGACACACACTTAGAGTCTCTAAACAAAGTACCAATAATGCCAATTGCCATCTGTCGCGAGTTCTTACAACGTGCACAATCACAGTCAATATATTGGTGACTGCGCTCAAATAGTTCTATGAAGTACTCTGTCTTCATATGATTCTTTTCAGCTTGAAGATACCAACTTCTTGCGATCTCAAACAACTCATACAGTTCTCTGTAGAAGTCTTCTGTACACTCCACATGTTTGTGGACACGCTTGCTCTCTTCAAAAAGAGAGAAGCCAAAAAAGGCTGTCTTTTTTCATTTTTATCTGTTTATTGTTATAAATGTTTGGTTTCCACGAAAGGTTAAAGTGCCAAAACAATAGCATCATTACATAGAATGTTGAAAATGAAAGGCACTAAAAACCACCTGTACAATAAAGGACTTATTGATACAAGTGGTCTTCTATACTAAGTGCTTACAAATGATAATCACTATTCATCTATGTCCAACTTAAAAGCTTCTGTAGCTTCATCTTTCTTCTTGTCAATTACTTTTGCGTAGATTTGCGTGGTTTTTACATTGGTATGCCCTAACATTTTGCTTACGGTATATATGTCTGTACCGTTAGCCAATTGTAACGTTGCATAGGTGTGGCGGAAGCAATGAAGGTGATGTGCTTGGTAATCCCTGATGCTTTTACCCACCGTTCCAAAGGCCTAGATATCCATGAAGGGTCAGGCAGTCCGGCAAACACCAACAGTTCTCCGTCTTTCTTGCGCTCACCGCAAAGCTTGTATGCCTGTGGCGATATAGGCATGTATTCAACGCCCTTAGTCTTCTGCTGAGTGAAATTGAGACGGTACCCACCATTGTATTCTTCAACCTCTGACCATTTAAGCTTTTGAATATCGCTATGTCGCATTCCTGTCAGTGCAGAGAACAAGGCTGCCCGTTTTAGTATATCATCACACGGAGTCTTTGCCAATATATTAAGTTCTTCCAGTGACAGATACTCTCTTCGAGCACTCTGAAACATGATATTTTTAGCCTTGGCAGCAATATCACAATTCAGATAGCCATCCACGAAAGCTTGTTTGAGTGCCGCCTTGAAGATAGAGAAGTACGTCGATGCCGTATTCCTTGAAATAGTTCCTTTCTTAGAACCACCCTGCGGTGCCTTTATCAAGAAGGAACGGAATGCCTCAATATACTTCATGTCAATCTGCGAGAACTGTATGTAGTCACACTTGGCAAACATTGACAACAGTGTGTGCAATCTGCGCCAGTTGACAACTATCGATTCTGACGCAGTTTCCTCTCTTTCTTTGATTAACTTCTCAATATACTCCAGAACATTGCATTTTGAGCGTTCGCTTTGTTCTGCCATTTCCATTTGCTGGTCAGTAAAGAGAGCCATGTTGTCGTACTCTTTTTGACGCAGGACTCGAACGCCATCCGCATAAAGGCAAGTTTCCATATCTTGCTTGGATTTACACTGAATAACGCCATTGTCATCTCGCTTGGGCTTGTACTTTATTCTACCAGCAACGGCTCGCTCGCTTCGTCGTTTATCCCATATAGGGGTAGTAATAGACCTCCTGAGATATTCACGCACTCGTTTGGGTTTGTCATTTCCCGTCTCATAAACAGGATAAGCTTCAAGATAGATGAACCACTCATCTCTCCACTCACTTTTCTTTAATTTGACGGAGACTTTAGTATAATCTAATCTTTTCATAATGGTTTTATATCTTTATAAAGTTTGTCTATTGATTCCTTGTGAGCATACACATAATTACCGATTTGCCGGGTCGGTATTGAGTATTTTCGTATATGAGCATACACGGTGCTGTCATCCAGATGAAATTTCTTGGAAATCTCACCTATTGTATAGCAATCCTCTGGTTCCATGCGGTACATGGTAACTGGTTTCCTTGGCTTGGTGTCAAGCGGAGACTGTCTTAACGGAAACAGATTCATTAGTTCTCCTTTGCATACAAGTCGTATTCCGTAACTACTCAGCACCCCTATAGAAAACTTCTCGTTAATAAAGCATAAACTTGATTTTGCTTATTTTCTTCATCATTACAAACTTTTTAATGATTGAGTCGATGAGGACGTAGGCTGTTTAAAACAGTTCATTTAACGAGTTCTTTTCCGATGATGCCTCCAACATGTCTCCTTTGTCTATTATCGCCTTTCAACAGATTATCTGCCAGGAGATGCGTTTTTGCATTCCCCGTAAGTCAAAAGTCTGCGTTAAGGGATGTAAATCGTGATTTTGCCATGTGGAGAAAAATGCTTATCTTTGCACCAAAAAATGGCAAGCGACTGTACTGACATAGATGTTGTTTTGCGCCAGATAAACCAGCGTCTGCGCAAACTTGAGAAGTCCGACTCCGAGAAGACTGAGGAGATCGGACGCCTCAACCGTGTCATTAACCAGAAGGACGTGGAGATACATAATCTAAAGACAGAACTTGCTTCCACAAAGGCAGAACTTGCCGTTGCTAAAGAGCGCATCAAGGAACTCGAGGGAGCTGATGACGATACATCAAGTACACCAGGAAAGCCCGAGAAAACAGCAGTAACAGCAGTATCCCTCCATCCCAAGAGTATCGCTTCCCGTGAGCTGCGCAGGACAAAGTCTCTTCGCAAGCCAAGCGGAAAGCCGAGCGGTGGACAGCCTGGCCACAAGGGGCACACTGCAGACTATAGCAGAACCAGACGTAATTGTAAAGCACGACCCCGTCTATTGTAAATGCTGTGGTCGGCTCTTGATTGATATACCATGCCAGAAGATCCGTAAGACACAAATTGTTGATATCAAGGTGGTCGTAGAGACCTGCGAGGAACAGTATTACGAGAAGGTCTGTGAATGCGGTTGCGTAAACAACTGCGAAGCTCCCAACTGTCGTATCAAGTATGGTGACAACCTCCGTGCACTGGTGACATACCTTAATGTAGTTCAGTGTATTCCGTTCAAAGGATTGCAGAACTTATATCCGACCTGTCCGGCCAGAATATAAGTGAGGGTACAGTGCAGAACATACTCAAAGAGAATAGCGGCAAGGCAGACTGTGCATATGAGGAAATACGCAAGAGGCTGGAAACAGCGTCTGTCGTAGGAGCCGATGAAACTGGTGCTACGGTAGGAAAGCATCTGCATTGGAACTGGATATTCCAGAACGACCTGCTTACATACGTGTTCCAGTCAGAATCGCGAGGTCAGAAGGCCATAGATTCCAAGTTTCCAAAGGGACTTCCTATTCGACACTTGTGACTGACAGACATCAGAGCTACTTCAAGATGAATGTTAAGTACCATCAGGTCTGCCTGGCTCATCTTCTTAGGAATGCAAAGTATCTGAACGAACTGGATCCAAACCAGAACTGGTCACGGAGATTCATCCATCTGATAGAACACTCTATAAATCTCAGAAGAGAGGACAACATTACCTCTAGAAAGATAAAGGTACTGAAGACAAAGATGAAGAACCTCTTGGGTGAAAGCCTCACGCATTTAGATAACGAGTTTGAGAAATTCAAGAGGGGTATCCTTAAAGTCAAAGACTACCTATTTACCTTTCTCTCCAATCCAAGTGTGCCTTACGAGAACAATGCCAGTGAGCGGGGAGTTAGGAAAATCAAGATAAAGCAGAAAGTCAGCGGTTGCTTCCGAACAGACAGCGGTGCCGATGATTTTGCCAAGTTGCACTCCATTGCTGAAACTGCTATGAAGAACGGAAATTCTAAATTCAATGCAATTCTTGCTGTAGTACAACAGTAAGACGATTACTCATGCCCATAGGGTGCTGAGTAGTTACCGTATTCCTTTCTCTGGCTCAATGAAGGAAATCTTTTCATGTAGATGAGCCTATAAATGGTTGAGCGGCTTGCACCAAACATAGCATACGCTTCCGTTATGCTGATATACTCTTTAGACTTGGGCATATTGCTTACAATCTTGTCCAGTTCAAGTTGGCGTTTTTCTTCATCATGCTTACGCTTCCACGCCACCTTGGAGCATTTGGGTGAACAATACCAGGACTCCAAAGTCCTTGCGAAGAACTCTTCTCCGCACACAGGACATTTCCGTACTATCTTATACTTTGCTACTGCCATAATTCATTCATTTTGTAGTTCTTAATATCTATTCTTCTCATCATATCTACTTTTTCTTACAGGTACAAATAAGGTACAGATGTTTATAATAATAACGCAAAGATAGCAATATTATTGTGTACGGCCAAAACAAGAAAAGCGTGTAACTCATTGAGCTACACGCTTTCCATTTGATATTGTATTCTTATTTCTCTATGTGCTTATTTCACTTAACGTAAACCCACTGTCGGCAAAGTATTTGATGATTCGCTCCACCGGCATGGAATAGATGTATCGCATCTGCAGGAGACCTGCAGCAAAGGAAGGTGAATAGGAAGAATTCAACAACAGAGCGGAGTTTTTCCCGGATACAGGATACTCCCATCAGTATAAGTGTTGATGTGATACACGGTCTTGATGAATTTGATGGGTTCCATGCTGTAACGCACACAGGTACGAGTTCCGAAGAGACGCAACGTCTTCAAAACTCTGCATCCATGACTGGATCTATCGTAACATGCACCTCTTCCATCTCGCAATGTATGTCACGCTTGGCACCATTGTTTTGCGTTCCTTTCTCTTTTCGGCCTGCTCTGTTTTCTTCTTGTCAAATTCCTCCTGGGTCATCGAGGCTTGTGGATTCTTTTCCTGACGTTCGGACTTCTTGCCTGAAACGAGCTTGCCGAGTGCCTTGTTCTGACGATTCACTTTGTCAATGGCGATTCCTTTCTGGACGAGTAGTTCTTCTAATGACTTTATACGTTCAATGAGTTCGCTGACCTGTGCAGTCAGCGAACTCACCGTAGCATTAGCTTGCTGAATCTGTTCGTTTGCAAGCTGAAGCTGTTCCTTTAAAAGTACTATAATTTCGTCCTTTTCATAGTGCAAAGGTACGAAAAATATCGAGATATGAAAGTGTTTTCAGATATTTATTCTTATTATCTTGCTGATATACAATATGTTAAATATAGCATAGCAAAGCTATAAGTTAAGCCTCTTTCTATATTTCATGCTTTTAGGAAAATTCCGCTCATGATGGCCGATAGTGTCCTGTACGGCATTTTGCATTGTTTGTTCTTGGGGTCAAAGAATGGCAATTCAAAGGTTCCTTGCTCCAATCGCTTCTGGTACAGCAAGAAACCATCGCCATCCCATTTGAGCATTTTACCTGCTGGCGGTTCTTGGAGAAGAAGATGAATACCGCACCACCAAGTGGCGGAAGTTCCATCTCGGTTCTCACAATCTGATACAAACCGTTTATGCCCATGTTCATTCGGACATATCGCTGGCAGACGTAATACTGGGTATTTTCGTTTAGTCCAAACATAGCATATCCTCCTTTTCGTAAAGTTTCATCAGATGCATGACTGATTTGGCACTACCTTTCTTGATGGTGACTATCGTTCCATTGGGAAAGGTTAGGGTTATGCCAAAAGATAGTTCTCTGGACAGACGGGTTCGGATGGCATTTCCATGGGAAGAAACATCATCCCAGTGTCCTTGGCTATTGCCTCGGAACATTCCTTACGGGCTTCGGCCTGAAGCAGACGAATCTGCAGCTAACCTAACAGAATAACCTTTCTCTGACATCCATCTATGCATCGAGCGATGGTTTACATGCCGTTCCTTTAAAAAGGAATCAAACTGGCTTTTGGATTATGATTCAAATGAATCTGGAAGGCATTCCATGCCCTCTCATAACGTTCTGTTGCTCTCATAATTGCGTTGCTTTTAAAATTATGGTGCAAAGGTAAGAACTTTACGATAAAGGGCAAGGTATAAACGCAGAGCCGCTTACAAACAGACAGACTTTTAATAGTTTACAGGTCAAAAGGTGAGAAAGAATCTGTATTTTTCTTGTATGATTAAAATGTTTTTGTAACTTCGCAGCATGATTTAACGTGAATAATAATACTTATATCACTACTGTCCAATAAAAGGGCAATTCGATCTTTAAAACACTTGAATTATAGTCTTTTATGCAGTATTTTGCAATGAAACGGACTTGATTTTGTAACTTTGCAGCCAAAAGAATTGGCTACTATGTTTCAAGACAAATATGTTTTCGTTCAACTTACTGCATTTCTGAATAGAACTCAGTTCAACAACTACGTACGCAAGTATGATGGCAACCGATACGTGAAACACTTCACTTGCTGGAACCAGCTTCTTGCAATGATGTTTGGGCAACTGAGCTATCGTGAGAGTTTACGTGACTTGATAGTTGCATTGGAAGCTCATCGAGCTACGCAATATCATCTGGGGCTTGGACGTAATACTATCGTAAAAGCAACTCTTGCTTATGCCAATCAGACTCGTGATTACAGGATTTTCGAAGACTTTGCATTCTATATGATGAAGGAAGCTTGCAAAAGCGAGAAACCAGCATTTTGAATATACCAGGAAAGAAGTATGCTTTTGATTCGACAACTATTCCGTTGTGTCTTGCAACTTTTCCATGGGCAAAGTTCAGAAGTAAGAAAGGAGGAGTCAAAGCACATGTCTTATATGACGTAGAAGCACAAGTTCCAGCTTTCTATACTGTGACCACAGCATTAAAGCATGATTCTACAGCAATGTCTTCAATTACGTATGAACCAAATAGTTACTACATTTTCGATAGGGCTTATGATACTTTCAAGGAACTTTATAAGATTCATCTTACAGGTTCCTACTATGTAGTCAGATCCAAAACGAACTTGAAGTACAAAATGGTAAAATGGAAGCGAAGAATGCCAATGAATGTACTAACTGATGCAGAAGTAAAACTAACAGGATATCTTTCCGAAAAGAAGTATCCTGAATCATTCAGATTCATTCGATACTACGATGAAGAAGATGATCGTGAGTTTACTTTTCTGACGAATGCAAAGCATCTTTCTGCGTTGGATGTCGCGAATCTATATAAAAAGATGGTTGGTTGAACTATTTTTCAAATGGCTAAAGCAGCATCTTAAGATAAAGAGATTCTGGGGCACAACGAAGAATGCTGTACGCATACAGATTAGTGTTGCCATTATCACTTATTGTCTCGTGGCTATTGTGCACCATGATATGCAATTGAAACGCTCGACATATGAAGTTTTGCAGATTCTAAGCATTTCATTGACGGACAAAACCCGCCTAAGAGATCTATTTGATAAGACTATTTTCAACGATGTCAAAGAACTCGATTATCCCTTTTAAAGGACTATTTGATTAATTAATTAACGTGTCCAATTTTTATTGGACACTAATGTACTATATATATAATTAAGGTGAAAGCATTTACATATATCCAGCAAGGAAAGTTTGGCTTCACAGAAAAGGGAAGCCTACGATAATAGATGAGCATGATGCCATCGTAAGAGTAACGCTGAGCAGTATCTGCACCAGTGATCTTCATATCAAGCATGGTTCTGTGCCTCGCGCAGTACCGGGGATTACTGTTGGCCACGAAATGGTAGGCATTGTAGAGAAAGTAGGAGAGGGTTTCCCATGTGAAGCCTGGAGACAGAGTATCCGTGAATGTAGAGACCTTCTGTGGAGAATGCTTCTATTGCAAGCATGGATACGTGAACAATTGTACATCTCCACATGGCGGATGGGCAATGGGATGCAGAATCGATGGCGGGCAGACGGAATATGTGAGGGTTCCTTATGCTACAACCGGCTTGAACAAGATTCCTGATTCGGTAAGCGATGAGCAGGCACTCTTCGTTGGCGACATCCTTGCTACTGGATTCTGGGCTACGAGAATATCTGAAATTACGGAAGAGAATACTGTCTTGATTATCGGTGCTGGCCCTACGGGTGTCTGCTGTTTGCTTTGCACCTTGCTCAAGAATCCGAGAAACATCATCGTCTGTGAGAAATCAAAGGATAGGCGAGAGTTCATCCAGAAGCATTATCCGCAGGTGATGGTTGTTGAACCGGAGGATTGTGAGGCATTTGTCAAACAACATAGTCTGCATGGGGGAGCTGATGTGGTGATGGAGGTTGCAGGTGGACCTGATACCTTCCAGCTTGCCTGGAAGTGTGCCCGTCCTAATGCCATCGTCACCATCGTTGCGATGTATGACAAGCCGCAGATGCTTCCGCTTCCTGATATGTATGGCAAGAACCTCATCTTCAAGACGGGAGGTGTGGATGGATGTGACTGTGGGGAAATCCTTGATTTGATATCCCAGGGAAAGATAGATACCACTCCTCTGATTACCCATCGTTTCCCGCTTTCAAGAATAGAAGAGGCATACGATGTTTTCGAGAACCGCAGGGATGGAGTCATCAAGGTGGCGATATTTCCTGGATAAATAAGAGAGGGTGGGTCATAACCCATGACCCACCCTCTCTTGTTAAAATGCAATGTTCTGTAAATATTAAGCTTTACTGCCAGGAATGGCAGAAGCAACACCTTGGTGCATCATACGCGATTTTTCCTTAGCCAAGGCTTGCATGTCTACAGCCACATCGTCTTCATCCACGATTTCTACGCCAGTCATCGTTTCGATTACGTCTTCCATGGAAACCACTCCTCTCAGACATCCGTATTCATCCACGATGATAGAGATGTGTTCTCGTTTTTCCAACATCTTTTCCCATATCTGGTATAGAGATTCATCCTCGTTGAAGGAAAGAATCGGACGCATCAGTTCGGATAATCTGGTTTGGAACTCATCGTCTGAAACCAATTTGAGAACCATATCTTTCAATACGTATCCCACAATGATATCTTTATTGTTGTCATAAACGGGAATGCGTGAGAATTTCCATTCTTTCTGTTCGTAAAACTCCTTGGTAGTCAGATTCATGTTGGCTGATTCTACTACGATGGATGGAGTCATCACCTCCTTTGCCTTTACTCCTGCCAGGTGAATGCAGCTTTTGATGATCTTGCTTTCCGATTCACGGAAGATGCCTTCTGTAGTACCTACGTCTACCATGGCCGATACCTCCTCGCGACTCACGGAAGCCTGGTGGTTCTTCGGAGTAAATACCTTAGTGATAAGTTCCGAAAGCAGTACCAAAGGATAGTTGATAAAGATGAGCACACGGATGATCTTGGTAGATGTCATGGCAAGAGAGCGCCAATATGAAGCTCCGATAGTTTTCGGGATGATTTCTGAAAGTACCAGAATCAACAGAGTGAGAATGGCGGAAATGATGCCGAAGTATTCTTCGCCAAAGAGTTTCATTGACTCGGCTCCTACACCGGCAGAACCGATGGTGTGGGCGATGGTATTGAGCGAAAGGATGGCACCCACCGGACGGTCTACGTTGTTCTTATACTGTTTCATCAGTGAGGCAGTCTTGTTGCCTTGATTCTCCTTCATCGAGATAAACGACATCGGAGTAGAAAGTAATACCGCCTCCAGGACGGAGCATAAAAAGGATAGTGACAGAGCACCTAAAAAATATAAAATGATTAAACCCATGTAAATTTAAATTCGTTAATAATATGTTATCTCAAGCAAGATAGATATTATTTCCGAAGACTACAGTTGAGGATGTAATGGGGAACATTACATCTATGTTTATCCAATATAAGTGCATTTTTAAATACCATTACTATATGTTTCATATTTTCTGCAAAGATACTGATAAAAAAATGAATCTAATATGTTTTTGTTGAAAATTAAATTGTTTTAATATGTTTTGGTAAATTTGTAGAGAAGTATAAAAAATCTAATTTTAACAATAATATAATGAATAATTCATCAAGTATTTATCACAATACTGCGTTAAATTAACATTTAATCGTCTGTAAATCAATAACTTATATTAAGGAATGCTTATGAAAACTTAACTGTAAAAAGTTGGTCAAGTCGCTGATTTTCAGTAACTTTGTAGATCACGACAAAAACAATATTACATGAATACAGAACTTGACCGTAAGCGGCTCCGCGTTTATACCTTGCATAATTCAAAAAAAGCAGAAACAGCTGATTAAACTAATGCTGTTACTGCTTTTTCCATCGGTCAGGAAGTAAGTCTCTATATTTTTCCCATGGAGGATTTGGTTGCCATTCTGCAGTCTTTTCTATTACGTCGCATATGTATTCAAACAGATTGATGCCATTCAGTCTGCATGAGATGGCGATGGAATATAGGATAGCCGCACGTCCTGCTCCTTCGTGCGAGCCAAAGAACATTGAATTTCTTCTTGATAGTGATATGTACCTCTGGATTCTCTCAATATAGTTGTTATCGAGAGCCGTATCACCTCTTTTGAAGATGTCACAAATGGCATTATATTCATTAAGGGCATAAGCGACCGCCTGCGCCAAGGTAGACTTGGGCAGCAAATCTTTCCTGGAAGATATTTCCTCCAGTTTCTCCAATAAATCCTGCAAAATGTCCGGTGCATATGACTGCCGATAGGCTAGATGGTCTTCAACGGTCCATCCATTTACCCCAACCTTATGTTTTTTGTCTTCTCGATAAAATCTGTTGAGGATATCTACGACCTCCTGAGCATCCTTGTCTTCCTTGCCGCAGTCGATGAAATCTCTCTTGACATGCTGCAGGCAGGCGATTCTCATAATGTCAGGATAAGCATCCGACTCCAGTTTCCGGTAAGGAGCATATGCATCACTCTGTATGGTACCTTTATAATCAGAGAATATGTTAAGTATGACCTGCTCAGAGCGTGATCCATCCTCATATACGAAGAAGACAAGTCCCAGTTTAGGCGCACTTACAGCCCAGAAGTAGCCTTTCTTCGAACCCTTGTCCGTAGGCTTTGTCTTGGCTAACAGCACTTTATGGTATGTCTCGTCTGCCGAGACATAATCCTGCTGCAACACTACTTGGCAGATAGCCTTATAGAAGTTTTCCAGTACATCGGCACTTCTGGCAATCAGTTTGTTTGCCGTGGCTTTCCTTAACGTAAACCCATTGTCGGCAAAGTATTTGATGATTCGCTCTACATGGAATAGATGTATCGCATCTGCAGGAGTCCTGCTGCAAAGGAAGGTGAATAGGAAGAATTCAACAACAGAGCCGGCGGAGTTTTCCCCGGATACATGATACTTCCATCAGTATAAGTGTTGATGTGATACACGGTCTTGATGAATTTGATGGGTTCCATGCTGTAACGTATACAGGTACGAGTTCCGAAGAGACGCAACGTCTTCAAAAACTCTGCATCCATGACTGGATCTATCGTAACATGCACCTCTTTCATCTCGTAATGCATGTCACGCTTGGCTCCGTTGTTTTTGCGTGCCTTTCTCTTTTCGGCCTGCTCTTCTTTCTTCTTGTCAAATTCCTCCTGGGTCATCGAGTCTTGTGGATTCTTTTCCTGACGTTCGGACTTCTTGCCTGAAACGAGCTTGCCGAGTGCCTTGTTCTGACGATTCGCTTTGTCAATGGCGATTCCTTTCTGGACGAGTAATTCTTCTAATGACTTTATACGTTCAATGAGTTCGCTGACCTGTGTAGTCAACGAACTCACCGTAGCATTAGCTTGCTGAAGCTGTTCGTTTGCAAGCTGAAGCTGTTCCTTTAAAAGTACTATAATTTCGTCCTTTTTCATAGTGCAAAGGTACGAAAAAATATCGAGATATGCAAGGATTTTTAGATATTTATTTTTCTATCTTGTTGATACACAGTTCATTAAATATAATCTTATGCGCCTATAGATTAAGCCGTTTCCTATATCTCATACTTTTCAGGCAAATTCCGCTCATGATGGCAGATAGCGTCTTGTACGGCATTTTGCATTGTTTGCTTTGGGGATCAAAGAATGGTAATTCAAAGGTTCCTCGCTCCAGTCGCTTCTGATACAGCAAGAAACCGTCGCCATCCCATTTTAGCATTTTTACCTGCTGGCGATTCTTTGAGAAGAAGATGAAGACGGCACCACCGAGTGGCGGCAGCTCCATCTCCGTCCTCACAATCTGGTACAGGCCATTTATGCCCATGTTCATTCGGACATATCGCTGGCAGACGTAATACTGGGTGTTTTCGTTTAATCCAAACATAGCAAGTCCTCCTTCTCGTAAAGTTTCATCAGATGCATGATTGATTTGGCACTACCTTTCTTGATGGTGACTATCGTTCCATTGGGAAAGGTTAAGGTTATGCCGAAAAGATAATTTTCCGGGCAGACGGAATCGGATGACATTTCCATGGGAAGGAACATCATCCCAGTGTCCTTGGCTGTTGCTTCGGAACATTCCTTACGGGCTTCGGCCTGAAGCAGACGAATCTGTTGTTTGGCTAACCTAACAGAATAACCTTTCTCTGACATCCATCTATGCATCGAGCGATGGTTTACATGCCGTTCCTTTAAAAAAGGAATCAAACTGGCTTTTGGATTATGATTCAAATGAATCTGGAAGGCATTCCATGCCCTCTCATAACGTTCTGTTGCTCTCATAATTGCGTTGCTTTTAAAATTATGGTGCAAAGGTAAGAACTTTTACGATAAAGGGCAAGGTATAAACGCGGAGCCGCTTACCTACAGTCATCAAGGGAAATGCCAGTGAGATTCAGGCATTGTACTCTCACCAGATAGGCATGCAGGGAGTGGATAGTCACCAGGAAACCTATGAGGTGAGAAACAGGCTAAGAAACTGGCTCAGCAACTTTCCTGTATCATAGTTGTGACTGGAGCCATAGACTTCATCACGGATGGCGAAAGAATGGCTTATGTTCATGAAGGATATCCCATGATGAGCAAGGTTACTGCAATGGGATGTACTGCCACTGGTATCGTTGGGGCATTCCTTGCTGTGAACTCCGATCCTCTGGAAGCATCTTTTCATGCCATGAAAGCCATGGAAATTGCCGGAGAAAGGACAGCTTCCCTGTCTAGAGGCAATGGTAGCATGATGATTAACTTCCTCGATGAACTCTACAATCTTATGGCTGATGACTAGGATTATCAGAATCAAGAGACGTTCCTTCATGAAAAGCTTCATTGCAATCAATCTCTTTGGCATAATTGTTACTTGCGAAGAGCTTTCTAAAGAAGAACTCAACCATGAGCTTATACATACGGCTCAAGCAAGGGAGTTGTTGTATATCCCATTCTACCTCTGGTACATCATAGAATGGTTTTTCTTATTTCTCAGATATCAGAATTGGATGTGGGCATATTACAACATCAGGTTTGAAAAGGAAGCCTATGCTCACCAAGAAGACCTGGAATATTTAAATCGAAGGAAACATTATTGCTATAGATGATATTACGTGGTTCCATAATCTTACTATTCCCCAGTTTTTTGGGGAATAGTTCTACACTTTTTCCCAAAATTCCACAGGGGCAATTTATGGCACACAAATTATAAGTCTCTGTATATCAAGCTTATCATCTTTTCTATTATCTTTTGGCATGCAGGTTGCAACCATGAATAGTGGGTTCGATAATGAATCCCAAAACAGAGAAAATAACAATAAATAGTAACAATTTAAAATAGATAAGATTATGAAGAAGTTCGTTTTTGCAGCTATCGCAGCTATGGTAATGGTTTCAGTAAGTAACGTATTTGCATCAAGCAAAATGATGATAGATAATTCAGAAGTAGTTCCAGTTGACACTGTAGCACCTGAAACTCCAAAGGATTCAGCAGAGATCAGCACACCTGTTTTGCCTCAGGCGGGTGCAGAGAATTCAACAGAGCAGGCGACTCCTGCAGAGACAACAGCAGAGTCTGTAGAAACAACCCAATCTGAGCAGCCAGCTGAGGTTCAGGAGACTCCACAGAAGAACGCTCAGCAGGAGTCAACAGAGATAGAACAGGCTGCTGTTTCAGAGTAACAAATATCTGATTTTCAATATAATTAAAACGCAGAGGTCTGCTGGCAGTAATGTCGGCAGATTTCTGCGTTTAATTTAATACATCTAATTATTCTTAAAAAAACTTGATAACCCATCTTATAATGAAGTAAATTATGTATTTTGCATATCATAATTAAGATTAAAGCTATGACAAAGAATACAATGGCAAACAAACTTCCAAGGAAGTTGATTCAAAAGATGGAAATCGTGGGTGAGCAGATTAAGCTTGCCAGATTACGGCGCAACCTGAGCATGGCACAAGTTGCAGAAAGGGCAACATGCTCGGAAGTTACACTTTGCAAGGTAGAGAAGGGATTACCAACGGTCTCCATCGGAATTTACCTTCGTGTACTCTATGCTCTTCAGCTGGATGATGACATCTTGCTCCTGGCAAAGGATGACAAACTCGGAAGGGCATTGCAGGATATGGGACTGAAGAATCGTCAACGAGCATCTAAAAGGAATAGGAATGGAACGACTCTTTGTTTTCGCTGATTTTAACTGGCTCGGCAAAGGGAGCTGGTAGGGAGTTGTGCTATGAAAAATTGCGCGGCTCTGACAGTTATGCATTTAAGTTTGATGAGAATTGGCTTAAGGTTCATGCTGGAATTAAGCTTTCGGAAGACATCAACAATTACCCAGGCATGCAATATACCCAGCCAGGAAGTGATATTTTCGGATGTTTTTCTGATGCTTTGCCAGATAGGTGGGGACGTACCTTGCTCAAAAGAAGAGAACAGATACAGGCCGCTGAAGAAAAAGAGCAGTCAGACCTCTTTCCTCATTCGATTACCTCATGGGCATCGATGACTCCTCCAGAATGGGTGGATTTAGGTTTAAGAAGGAAATGGAAGGTGATTATATCAATGTGTCTCCATCTCTCAAGATACCCCATTAACAGAGATTAGAGAATTGGTTCATGCCAGTCAAGAAGTAGAGATCTGAAGAGAATGATGTTTTGCCTGAGAAAAATGGATAGCGCAGCTCATCCACCCTGGTACTTCATTGGGTGGCGCAAGACCTAAAGCAGGCGTATTGGATGAAAAGGTAATCTATGCATCGCGAAGTTTCCTTCTCGAAAAGATGACTATGACGCAGGACTTTGGGAGCACTTTTCTCACCTGCTAGCTCAAAAGGCTGGTATCCTGGTAGCTCAAACCAGGGTGTTGGGAGGATTGGGAAAATATCACACACTCCTGTCTAAACGCTTTGACCGAACTGCAGAAGCTAAGAGAATCCATTTTGCGTCATCCATGTCTCTGCTAGGATTAAAGGATGGTGAAAATGCACAAGGTGGTTATGGTTATCTCGATATTGTTGATTTCATACTCCAAGGTTGCTGCGACGTAGAGAAAAATCTTCTGGAACTCTACCGAAGGGTTGTCTTCAACATCTGCATTGGAAATTCTGATGACCACTTCAGAAACCATGGCTTTCTGCTCACACCAAAGGGCTGGACTCTATCACCAGCCTATGATATGAATCCTACCCTTAATGAATATCAGAGTCTTCTGATAAATGAATCTTCAAACAAGGCAGACATCAATATTCTGCTTGATTCATCTGAAAGCTACATGATTAAGAGGGAGAAAGCTGAAATCATCATCCAAGAGGTTCAAGCAGCAGTTAGTCAATGGGAAAGTTTAGCTACTCTGCTTCAAATCCCAGCTAGAGAGATGGCTATGTTTAAAAAGGTTTAAGCTTAATCTATAATATAATGAAGTATCGAACCTATTTGCTTCATTATATTATGGGTTATCCTGCAGTCTCTATCATGTCGATGATGGTATAGATTGGCAAGATATCCAATGCAAGTTGGGTGTTAAAATAGTAAGAAAGGAGATTATTTATGTCACAAAAGAAGATATTCAGATGCCAGGATTGTGGGTACGAGACAGAAGTATATGAGGGACGTGGCTTCATGGGACAGCATATCGAAGCCATGTCTTGTCCTGGCTGCAGAAACATAGTACCTCTTGTGGTGGGTGGAGTAATTGGTGATGCTGCATCTAGTTTTAATTCTCTTGTAGGAAGGCTATGTCTAAGATGTGGTTCTGACAGGATTCACAGGTGGGATATGCATACTTGCCCAAAGTGCGGGAGCAAGATGCAACCCACTGGCGAAGAAGAGTTTTGGACATGAAAATTCTAGCCTTTATAGGAAAAGAAATTCCTTTTCAAACTTGTTTTTCTATCCAGGTCATAAGTACCGCCACTGCATATTGCTGTTCTTCTTCTGTCAACTGTCTTCCGGTAGGTATATGATGCCATTTGAAGAAACAACCACGGCAGCAGCAGCAGCATGCTGGGCAATGAATACAGGATGACCTCTCATCGGTGTCTGCTTGCCGTCATTGGGAATCACTGCTGGAGCAAGACGTTTGGCAACGAAATCCTCCGCATGCTTACGGATGGTAGCCAATCCCTTTTCTGCAATATATTCCTTATCCTTCTTCGAGAGATGGAAACGGCTGCGGAAAGCTGACCCGGAAAGTCTTTCAAACAGATCTGTCAAATCATACTCTTTGTCTGAAGAAGTATGGTTTTACTGTCTGAGGAGACAGAGTCTTTCTGATGATCCTCTATCTCCTCAGGAAACAAATTGAGTTCTACATATTTGGCTTGGTTTCCTTTTGAATCTTTTTCATTTTATGAGTCTCCTATATATATGAATCTCCTATATATTTAATGGATACTAGCTGGCTGCTGCGGTGGGCAGAATACCTGATTCTCTGCAGCTTGAGATTTCTATTTCTTTTCTTCTTGTTCCATTTTAATACTCTCTTATACAATTATTTAAAATCAAAGTCTTTCATTTACTTTGCGTTTTCATCAGTTTCTTCAACGCTTCTCTTCTGGGTATTCGGCAAGAATCCTGCTATGATGCCGAGCAATGGCAGGAAGGCACTCCCCTGGAAGATAAACTCAATACTGGTCTTGTCGGCTAACCAGCCGAAGAACGCTGAACCAAGTCCTCCCAGTCCGAACATCAGGCCGAAGAAAATGCCTGCTATCAATCCCACTTTATCTGGCATCAGGTCGGTGGCATATACCACGATGGAAGAGAAAGCCGAGGCAATGATCAATCCTGACAGGAAGGTAAAGATGATGGTCCACGTGAAGTTGACGAAAGGCATGGCGATGGCGAAAGGTGCTGCTCCCAGAATGGAAAACCAGATGATATACTTTCTGCCGAACTTGTCACCCAACATTCCTCCTGCCACAGTTCCTATGGCAAAGGCTGCAAGGAACACGAAGAGACACAGCTGTGAAGTCTGTACCGAGACACCGAACTTATCCATCAGGAAGAAGGTGAAGTAGCTCGTGATGCACGCCGTATAGAAATACTTGGAGAACACGAGCATGATGAGGATAAACAGTGCCCAATACTTCACCCTTTTAGAGATATGGGTATTAAGAAGGGGCTGTTTCTGGGGATGGTTCACCACGTAAGTCAGCCGTGCCTTATACCAGACTCCCAATCTTACCATGATGATGGCGGCAAGCAAGGCTGCAAGGGCAAACCAGGAAATGGCATGCTGTCCGAAAGGCAGGATGATGATGGCTGCCAGCAGTGGTCCTACTGCCGAACCGCCATTGCCACCCACCTGGAAGATGGATTGTGCCAGACTCTTCTTACCTCCCGATGCCATCTGTGCCACTCTCGAAGCCGTGGGATGAAACACAGACGAACCCAGACCTATGACACTTACAGCCAGAAGAATCAGAAAATAATTCTCGGCGAAAGCCAGCAGGAGCAGGCCCACCAATGTGAAACACATGCCGATGGAGAGGGCATAGGGACGGGGATGCTTATCGGCATAGAGTCCTGTGAAAGGTTGCAGGATAGAAGATGTCATCTGGAAAACCAGCGTGATGATGCCTATCTGTGCAAACGAGAAGTCGAACTTATCCTTCACAATCGGATAGATGGAAGGGATAATCGACTGAATCATATCGTTCAGGAAATGGGAAATGCTACAGATGATGAGCATGGAATACACCGTACCCTCTACCATCGTAGGATTTCCCTTGATTTTACTGCCTATTGACTTGATGTTCATTTCTTTTATTTTTTGTCTTTTTATTTTCTTATTTGAAAATCAACATTATGTTGTTTTGTTCTGCTTCAATCTCTAATAACCTTCTCTTTGCATCCAATCCTCCGGCAAAACCTGTAAGGAGATGATTGCTTCCGATAACACGATGGCAGGGAATGAAAATGCTGATGCCATTAGCTCCGATGGCACCTGCCACGGCTCTTGTGCCATTGGGGTTACCCATACTTATGGCTATTTCCTTATAGCTCCTTGTTTCTCCGTAGGGGATGTTGAGCAATGCACCCCATACTTTTTCTGAAAATCGGTTCCTATAGGGTGCAACGGAATATCGAATGTCCTGCGGCTGCCTGAAATATTCATTCAGCTGCTTCTTGGACAGTTCCAGGATAGGGGATGTTTCTATCTTGAACACTGCCTTCATATACCGCGAAAGCCGAAGCTTATTGCGCTCTGAGCATGGCATTTCATTCCAATCACAAAGGCACAATTCATCGTCCACCGATGCCAGGATGATTTCTCCACAAGGCGAACTGTAATATTGGATACTTACTTGCTGCATTATATCAGACACGATTGAACAGATTCTTATTTTTCATACAGTTCTATCGGCAAACCATCTGGGTCACTGAAGAATACAAATCGCTTGCCTGTATATTCATCTGTACGGATGGGTTCATGAGCGATACCTTTATTGTCAAGTTCATCTATAGCCACCGAAAGCTCATCCACCTCAAAAGCAAGATGACGCAGTCCAGCTGCTTCCGGATAAGAAGGACGTGCAGGTGGGTTAGGGAAAGAGAACAGTTCTATGACATACGTGTCACCAAGAAAGCAGTCTGCCTTCCAGGAGTCGCGTCCTTCACGATAGTTTTCACTTACAATCTTCATTCCGAGCACATCTGTATAGAAATGCTTGGATTTCTCATAGTCGGAGCAAATCACGGCTACATGATGGATTTTGTTAAGTTTCATAGGATATTGTTTTATTGTTAATCAATGATTTATCAACTACAAATGCTTTATTTACCTCTCTGATATTTTGCTGAAAATTACTTCTCAGAATTTCTTCGTTCTCAGATGGCAATAAGGCTCACCATCTGTTTTTTTATAATAATGCTGGTGGTAGGCCTCGCCAATGTAGAATGTCTCCTCTGGCAGGAGCAAGGTATTGACCTCGTCACCCTTACTACGGAGAAGTTCCGTCACATGTTCGGCTGTCTGCTTCTGAGATTCATTACGATAGAAGATACAGCTGCGGTATTGTGGCCTCAAATCAGGACCAACACCATCGGTCTGTGCCGGGTCGTGAATCTCGAAGAAGAGTTTACATAAGCTCTCATATGAAACCTGTTGGGGATTGAACTCCACGATGACGGCCTCTACGTGGTGCGTCTTGTGGCCTCGTACATCGGCATAGGAAGGAAAAGCCTCTTTGTCGCCGGTATATCCTGCCAGGGTATTGAGTACACTGGGCTGTTTCTGAAACTGATGTTGCGCGCCCCAGAAACATCCGCAGGCAAAGATGCCAACCTCTATACTGCAGTCTTCAGGCGCATGATAGATGTCAACCTGAGAGCATTTTTCGATGGCTGCCTTTATCATTTCCAGTGCCTTGCCATGTTTCTTCTGAAGGTCTGGGTAGGCCTTACCTCTCTGAAAGTTATGTTGGAGGTCATTGTACTTTACTTGAAGTGCAATGGGATTTTGAGAATCGATAATGCTCTGCACATAATCCAAATAATCAGTTCCCGGCTGATGTGTAAGGATGCGAAGGGCATTCACTACACCTGTGGGAATACCTTCATGAAGCAAATCCTCAAAGGAGTAGGAGGTATCTTCTACCACATCATGCAGAAAGTCTGTCATCTTTTCCTCGTCTGCATGGCTCATCAAGCCCACTGTGAGTGGATGAAGAATAACAGGATAGCCATCGCGATCAAGTTGACCGCGCATGGGCTGACGTTGCTATACGGAGTGCTATATCAATTGGATTCATTGTTAATTATGTCATTCTATGTTTATAATCTTGTCGTATCTCTTGCCTTGCTAGTCCTGGAATGATTACCATCCTTCATGGAACGAATCATATATCTATCGATTCGCCCTCATGTGCTATCTTCCAAAACGGAATTTGCACAGCATCGGTAAACTCTTTCATACGCCAGGCGCTTTTGGAACCACTTGCCACAAAATGCATTGGGACAAACAGACCTGTCTGGAATTGCTCTATGAACTGTCTTGCACCACGGGTATAGCCATTACCTATACGGCCATCTACAGGAAACAGCACAACATCAAAACTATCAGTCATTTTTTGATGTCCTTGAGTTCACCCAAATATTGCTTCTCGTCTTTTGAGGGTCTATCTCGCCAAACTCAAAGCTCCTGATGGTTCCACCATTATAGTCGGAAGTCAAGAACTTGGCGTACCAATTATTCAGATCGCCTGCATGAAAGATGCGCTTGCCTGCAACTTCTACTATCCAAGACACACCGCTATCATTACTACCGGCTGCAACTATCTTTATATTTTTGTCGCACCATGATTTTCCCTTTACCATCAAGACGTCAGCTTCGTCCTTTTGGCATCTGTTATGTTTGAAGATATCCTTGGAGTATATAGGTAAAAGAGGTATGAGGGTAGCACTGGCGCCATGAAAAGATTTCCGGGAGAAGTGATCTTCATGGAAATGACTTACAAGTACATACACAGGCTTACCCTTGGACAGAATCACCTAAGATACAATCGGCGGGATCCATCCAATAATCGAAGACCAATACGCAGGATTGGGTCTCCACTGCAAAACCACTATGAAAGATATATGTCAATTTCATGATTCTCATTCTGATTTACGATTGAATCTTTGAATTCTTTCTTGGACGATTTGAAATAGGTATGTTTCAACTTACCGTCCAAAACCGATAGCTTTTCTCATATCCTACTATATTTAAACGGTTTGACGAATCTCATATTTAACCTCCATGCCAAGGATATCCATGATTTTTTCAACCGTCGATAGGGAAGGGTTGCCTTTACCGCTCTCTATTTTCTTGATGGTAGAAATGGCCATCTCAGACATGTCAGCGAGGTCTTGCTGGGTTATCCCCAAGGCCTTACGCTGCAATTTCATTACTTCTTGAATTTTCATACCAAGTAGTGTATTATATTGTACTTTTCCTGCAAAGTTAGCAAAAGAATCTAGATTACGCAAGAAAAGGTATAATATATTATTCTTTTTATAAAAATTATAAGTTTCTGAGATTTTTCTTGTTTTTGCCTTTGAATATTGTTTTTCTTAACTTTGCATGCACAATTCATTATAGAAATCATGACTATAGAAGAAGCTATCAAACAAAGACATAGTGTACGAAAGTACATACACAAACCTCTTTCAACTGAGGTAGTTAGAGCACTTGAAGAAAAATCTTGGAGTGCAACAAAGAGGGTGGCCTTCACATACAACTGGTTACCCAAGAAACCAAGGCATTCTCCGGCATTATGTCATATGGAAAATTCCATGGCGTGGAGAACTATCTTGTAATGGCTGGGCAAAAGCTGACAATCTTGATGAGCGTATTGGCTATTATGGCGAACAGCTTGTGCTGCTTGCCCAAGCTCTAGGACTCAATACCTGCTGGGCAGGATTAAGCTATCGCAAGGTGAATGGAGCCTACAAGATTGAAAAAGGGGAGAAGTTGACATGCATGATTGCCTTGGGATACGGAGAGTCACAAGGGTTAGTCACAAAATCAAGACCATGGAACAGGTGAGCAATGCAACCAGCAACTCTCCTTTATGGTTCCGAAAGGGCGTGGAAGCAGCTCTTCTTGCTCCCACTGCCATCAATCAGCAGAAGTTCTCATTCTTCCTGCAAGACCAGAAAGGTACAAAAGTTGGTTGTAAACCCAAAGTTATTGCCAAGAGAGGCTTCTCAATGGTAGGATATACCAAGATGGACCTCGGCATTGCCAAGCTTCACTTTGAAATAGGAGCAGGAAAGGAAAACTTTAAGTGGGTGGTAAAGAAAGGATGAGAGACTTCACGGAAATATGGCAACTTCAAGATACCATCATTACAGCAGTCAACGCATGCGGTTATGGTGTCTGGGATTTGCACGCTACCAGTTGGGGATTTCATCTGGAGTTAACAGAGCATTTGGATGATGCAGAAATCTGCAATATCTGCAGTCAACTTCCGCTTTCTGGAGATTATGAAGGAGAAGGCATAAATGGTTCTATTCTAAGTTTGTACAACTACTGATTATTGATGTTCAAAAATAAAAGATAGATTATTATGCAGATATTATAGGCAAATGCAAGAATCATGTTTGATAAGGCAGACAGGAAGCCTATCTCCGTGCCACTCTTCCAATCAGTTGCCAATGTCTTGGTCGAAGAAATGGCAAGGATGAATGTAGAGGAATTGGCTAGGCAACTGGATTGCAGCAGCAAGATTTTTTCATCCTCTTTCGGGAACTTGCTTTCACCCCACTTTCATTATAAGAGGTCTTATGGTAAATAGAATGTTTGCAGTACACCCTATTGAGAAGAATCACTATATCCTAATTTCCGCAACACTATAATTTAATATTTTTATAAGCACCTGAGCAACAAAAGTTGCTCAGGATTTTGCCATGTCAGAAATTTCACTTATCTTAGTGTTGCAAAATAAAACAATCTTCGTGGTGGCAAGGAACGCATCTTCGATGACATGAACAATGGCTTTGGCTGGAACCGATTGCCAAAATCGTTCATGGCACAGAATACTGTATTCCTGCTTATGACAGCTCTCATCAGAAACTTCTACAAAGCTATTATGCAGAGATTGAAAACCCATGAATTTGGATTGCGTGCCACCAGCAGAATCAAGACCTTTGTTTTCAAGTTCATCTCTGTTCCTGCGAAATGGATTAGGACATCACGTAGGCATGTATTGAACATTTACTCAGACAACAATGCTTATGCCTTATTCCCATTGAAAAGAGTGGTATACAGGTTCATGCGCATCCAGTTCACCAATACACTTCCTACATCGAAGACGATATTCTTGTATCTACTCATTGCTATCTGATTCTTTAAACATTCACATAGAAAAATTCAGGCTGCTTAGGTTCCGAATACGCTTTCTCGAATTTCCAGCAGACAGCCTTATACAGCAGGCCACCGAAAAGTCGGGCTTGCTCAGGACAGACCACGACACAGCGTCCGCAAGAGATGCATTTCTTTTCGTTGGTCTTGTAGGGTTCCCCATAGTGATGGCTCCGACAGGGCACATTTTCACACAGGCATGGCAGGATGTACATTTTCCCTTACTTCCTTTTGGATGCAGAGGAATAGGCTTGGTATCACGATAAGGGCGATTTCCATTTACCATCAGTCGGCTGACTGCTGACATCTTTGGTATCTGGAGTAGAAGTTCCCTACTCTTTGAAGCAAAATCATGGAGTTTCTCCATATCATCCGCATTAGGTCTTCCTTCTGCTATCTTGGGAAATATAGAATGCTGGGCTATGACGGCTGCTGCTGAGAGCAACTTGAAGCCGTGGGATTCCATCAGATCCTTCAGTTCTATGAGCGTATCATCATATGCTCTGTTTCCATAGACTGATACGATGATGGCTGGGGTATTGTTTCCAAGAAAACGTCTCAAAGAGCGAACTGCCATTTCCGGGACTCTACCAGCATAGGAAGGTACGCCCACTATCAGCAGATCGCCATCACTTCCCAGCGAGACCTCATCCTTCAGTACGTCTGAGGTAATGTCATACTCAATGACAGGCTTCTGAAACTGGGATGCTATCTCACGAACGATACGTTTGGTGGAGAAAGTGGCACTAAAATAGGCCAAATGGATATTCTTCATGTTCATAATGTCTTTGTTTTCTTTTGTTGGGTGCAAAGTTACTATTTTTAGGTGAAACCAGCGAGTGATTTCTAGAATTTTGTTATCTTTGCAGAAGATTGTGTGTCCTGAGACAGGATGAAGTCTGATATTGGCTATATTTGCTAAATTTCTGTCGTAACTTCTAAAGAGATGGTGGCAGCCCCACCGCATTCGGCATGCAGGTGCTGATTGCAAACCACTTTGTGCTGCTCTGATGGAAACAGATGGGTAGTGAACGACAATTGAAAGCCTTCCGTAAGGTTGGTAAGTTATGTGTCAAGGAGATGAACGCAAGTGAACTATTGATGACGCATCGTTAGCAAAGTTAGCAAGTCACATCAGAACTAAGGTCTATTCTTCATCTTGGGATAATGGCAGAGGAAAACTGTTTACTGTCTGCTGGGTGTGTGGTGTAGAGATGGCATGAACTTGACATGGGCTCTTTGGAGGAACAGGAGAAATAGACATGGAATGCTAAGGAAAATGCTGAGAGCCGTGACACGCAAGGCAGAAAGTACTGATGTCCATGTCTGTGGCGGATTACCTCGTAGTAGTGCTGAAGTTTCTGTAATGGGGATGGAGCGAAGGGGTAGCGTGCTTAGCCAAATTTAAAGTCCAACTTAAGAAATTGAGGATGAAACAATGAACGAGGCAAACCCTTTTGTAATAGACAAGCGATTGGTGTGGGAAGCTTACCACAAGGTGAAGGAAAACAAGGGCAGTGCGGGTATCGATAAGGTTGACCAGAAGACATTTGACAAAGAAATGTCCAAGAACCTTTATAAGATATGGAATCGCATGAGTTCTGGATGCTACTTTCCCAAAGCGGTAAAGCTGGTAGAAATACCCAAATCCAATGGCGGTACTCGCCCTCTGGGCATACCGACGATTGAATATAGAATAGCGCAGCAGGTAGTAGTATCAGTACTGACTCCCATACTCGAACCTATCTTCAAGGAAGATTCCTACGGCTATCGTCCAGGCAAGGGAGCGCATCAAGCCATAGCCAAGGCTAAGGAGCGCTGTTATGTGACTCCCTGGGTGCTTGATATGGACATAAGTAAGTTCTTTGACACAATCAATCATGAATTGTTGATGAAGGCTATCCGCAAGCATACAGAGGAGAAATGGGTACTTCTATACATTGAGCGGTGGCTCAAGGTTCCCAATCAGACATCGAAAGGTGAAGTGATAGAGCGAACGATGGGAGTTCCCCAAGGTTCTGTGATAGGTCCGGTTTTGGCAAACTTGTTCCTTCATTACGTCTTTGACGAATGGATGTCACGTAACTATCCAACGATTCCGTTTGAGCGTTATGCTGATGCCACCATCTGCCACTGCGTATCGGAGAAGCAAGCCCGGTTCTTGAAAGCTGTTCTAATGAAACGCTTTGAAGAATATGGATTGAAACTGAATGAGGAGAAGACAAAGATAGTCTATTGTAAGGATAGCAATCGAAGAGGTGACTCGGAGCATACTTCCTTTAACTTTCTAGGCTTTACCTTCAGACCTAGAGGTGCAAGAAACAGAAAGACGGGTCAAAACTTTACTGCTTTTCTCCCTGCAATAAGCAATAAGTCGATGAAGAGGATTAAAGAAGCCATAAGGGTTTGGAAACTGAATCGTAAGACTTTTGCTTGTCTGCTAGACATAAGCACTGAAGTTGATACGCAGATTAGTGGATGGATGAACTACTATATGAAGTTTGGTAGGTCTGAATTCCGCAAGGTGTTGAATTACATCAATGAGCGACTAACCCGATGGGTGATGCGTAAGTACAAGCGCTTCTCCAAGGGTAAGAAGTTTAGCAAAGCGTATGAATGGCTTGTGGAGTATGCGGCACACAACAGAAATGAGTTTTCACACTGGGTGAAGGGATTTGTACCCTATCCACGTCTAGATTAATAAAGAATACCTGTTGGCGGAATTAATTTAGTGCATACTTAATTCTGCCAATGGGCTTGTCGTTAATTTTGTTTAATAATGCGTGCAAATGCCAATGATCCTGGCAATGATCCTGGCAAACGCCATTTCCGATAGTTCCCCAAGAACTGGTCTGTAAGTTGTGAGAATATTGTCTCAATCCTCTTTCTTGCCTTTGCAAACGGAATGAATGTCGGTTTCCAATCCTTTTGGTTGAGCCGATACGGACACTCCAGTCTTATGTGTGCGGTTTCGAACAAGTCAAGCTGTACGTCAGCTCCAATATACCCTTTGTCACCATAGATGCTCAGATAAGTATGTTTTACATCCTTCATATAATGGAGGTCCGCCACACTTGCCTTTGACAGATCATAGGAATGGATAACTCCACTTAACCCACAGAGAGCGTGTAACTTATAACCAAAATAATACGTGTTCTGCGAAGCACAGAAGCCGAAGTCGGGAGCTTGCGAGAAATTGTTTACGTCCCATCTTGCAACGTTTTCCTCTTGCAACCCTACAGACCTCTATCGGCTTGGAGTCAACAAAGAATTGTTCCTCTCCGCCATCCATTTCCATGGCAATCCGCTTGCGCAGTTCCTCACACAGGCCTGCCGTTTTCTTCCTGCGGTCATTGAACTGTCTCCTTGATATGAGATTAGGAATGTTGTCCTTGTACTCTTGCAATTTATAGTCGAACAACCACTTCTCACTATCAATGCTCTCGGTCTCTGCCGTCAAGGATAGCGCCACCACTTCCAAATCCGAAAACTTGGGAACAGGACCACGACGTGGAACATTACCCGATTCATTGACGAGATTTTCAGAGAATTGCTTGCATATCTCGAGTATTTTGACGAATTTTGTATAAAGGTTGTACATACGATGGTTTGGACTTAATGTTTTGAACACCACTAAGTTACTAAAAATCAGCGATATGTGCAACTTTTACTCATATTTATCAACTTAAATTAATTCCGCCAACGGGTAAAGAATATAAACTAAGAAACAAAAGAGTTAAGTACGAAGAGCCGTGTGATGGGAGACTGTCAAGCACGGTTCCGAGAGAAGGGTGGGTGAAGTTCCCTCCACTTACTCGACTGCTGCACTCGGCATCATATTGACGAGGATTTTTGAAATAACAAAGGAATATAAAATGATAGATACAAGACTGAAAGTTTTCAGAAGTGTGGCTACACTCCTGAGTTTCACTAAGGCTGCCAACGAACTGTTCATCAGTCAGCCTGCCATCAGCAAGCACATACAAGAGCTTGAAAAGGAATATGGGGTGCAACTGTTCGACAGAATCGGCAATCGCATCCAGCTCACCCGTGCCGGACAACTTATGCTTGACCATGCCTGCAAGATTATCGATGCCTATCAGAATCTCGATTTCGACATGAAGAAGCTCACAGAGAAATCAGGTGGCGAACTGCGCATCGGAGCCAGTACCACCATCTCACAATATGTTCTCCCCGAACTGATTGCTGAATTCAGGAAACTATACCCCGACATTCGTATTACCCTGCTCAGCGGAAATTCTCATGAGATAGAGGATGCGCTTGCTGCAGGAAGGATAGATCTGGGTATGGTGGAAGGCATCAAGCGGCAGCCCACCTTTAAATACACTCCTTTCATGAAAGATGAGCTGGTGGCGTTCGTACATTGCTCCAATCCCCTAGCCCAGCAAGATGAGATTTCTTTGAATCTTCTCAGGCAGACACCGATTGTACTGCGTGAATTAGGTTCCGGAACCTTGGATGTTATCCAAAAAGCCCTGCAGGAAAACGGCATTGCTCTTTCTGATCTGAACATTGAGATGAATCTGGGAACCACAGAGGGCATCAAGCATTTCGTGGAACATTCCTTAAGCATGGGTATCATCAGCATAAGAGCCATCTACAGGAGTATCTATGAACAAGTATTCAAGGTTCTGGAAATTGAGAATCTGAAGATGGAACGAGAATTTCTATTTGTTGAGAAGAGGGCGAGACCGCTAAACTCCAGCAGACATTCAAGAGATTTATAACTAAAGATTATAACGTATAGTTATTATGTATATACAACATCTCATGATTTTTCGTACCTTTGCACCCGCTTTTCAAAAGCGAATAACCGACAAAAAGAAAAATATGAGATTATCAGAACAAAGGAGCAGTATGCTGCATGGCGTATTGCTCATCGCGCTCTTCGCATGCGCTGCTTTCTACATCGGTGGCATGGACTGTGTGAAAGCTCTTTCGTTTAGCCCATGGTAGTGGGCATCATCATTGGTATGCTCTATGCCAATAGTTTACGTAACAACCTGCCTGACACCTGGGTACCGGGCATCAAGTTTTGCAGCAAGCGAATCCTCCGCACAGGCATCATCCTTTATGGTTTCAAGCTCACCTTCCAGGATGTGATGGCTGTGGGCTTCTCTGCCATCGTAATGGATGCCATCATCGTATGCGGCACCATCGGTTTGGGAATCCTGGTGGGAAGACTCCTGAAAATTGACCGCAGCATCGCACTGCTCACCGCTTGCGGAAGTGCCATCTGTGGAGCTGCTGCAGTATTGGGTATAGATGGGGCCATTCGTCCGAAGCCTTACAAGACGGCAGTAGCCGTAGCCACCGTAGTCATCTTTGGAACATTATCCATGTTCCTCTACCCTATTCTCTACAGGGCTGGCATCTTTGACCTATCACCAGATATGATGGGACTCTTTACGGGTTCCACCGTTCATGAAGTAGCCCATGTGGTAGGTGCAGCCAATGCCATGGGAGCCGAGGTGAGCAACAATGCCATCATTGTGAAGATGATAAGGGTGATGATGCTGGTACCGTATTACTGGTGATTGCATGGACCGTTGCAAGGGATGTTGCCAAAGAGATAATCTGGAAAATGCTGATACCAACAAGCCTAAAATCAGCATTCCATGGTTTGCCATTCTCTTCCTGGTAGTGATCGGATTCAATTCTCTTGATTTGCTTCCGGAAAGCATAGTGGATTGGATTAACCAACTGGACACCTTCCTCCTGACCATGTCCATGGCAGCATTGGGAGCCGAAACAAGCTTTGACAAATTCAAGAAAGCTGGCATTAAGCCTTTCCTCTTGGCTGCCATTCTTTATTGCTGGCTCATTGGAGGTGGATATTGTCTGGTGAAGTTTGCCATTCCTTACTTGCAATAATAGTATCACATATATGATACTGTCAAAACAGAATATCCATGTGAAATATTGAACGATTCACATGGATATTTTTATTCGTTAACGTCTTTACTTTCTTCTTCTCCAAGGAATTTCAACCGTAGGCTCGTAAGCTTTCAAGTCTTCATCACCTGTAAAGCTTTCAACTTCATATCCTAAATCTGTATAATATTTTACCACCTCAACAATAGAAGCATCGCCTAAAGCTTGCCCTCCTATAACAGTGATCTTCCACTTCTCTGCCAACTTTTTTAAGTTTTCAGGATTCCACAAACTGCTTTGTTCAGTAAATGCAGCCCATGGTGATTTCTCATCAGCCGAATCGATCATGATTTGAGCAAATTCCTCACCTAATGACATTCTGTCTCCTGAAGAATGAGCTATATGATTTTCTGTCTCAATGATCGTTGCCAGTGGCAGGATAAAGGTTGTTCCTTTCTTCTTTTCTTCCTCTATTTTCTCAGAGACCTTCTCGTATGTAACCAAGGCATTGCTTGGACCACAAGTTTCCTTTCCTGATACTTTGAGCCAAACGTAAAGTACACTCGTATCAATCACCAATACCTTTCTCATTATATTTTATCGTTAACCATCATTCTACCAATTGTTCCTGAAGCCATCAATTTGGTTAGATTCTCTTTTTCTTCCAAGAGATTGACATGACTATCACCATTCTCATCACGGGTAACATAGCTGACAAACGGAATCATCTTGTTGCCTAACTCATCTAACAAAACTGGATTATGCGTCGTACAGAGCACATCAACCTGGCGCTGTCGTGACAAGTCCTTCAACATATCAACCAACTCCTTAGCACGAGAAGGATGCAAGCCATTATCCACCTCTTCGATAAGCAATAAACTATGAGGTGCAACCGCCAAAAGAGCTACGACAATCGCTATAAAACGAAGCGTACCATCACTCATACCTCTTGCATCAACAGGTTGTTCGGGATTCCAATCCTCATAACAATAAAGCATGGCATCCGACTTAATCAGGCCTACAGGCTCAGATATCACCTTGTTAATATCACGCTCAGGAAGTGGTCGAACATAGCTAGACACCAGTGCTTCCACCTTCTTCTTTTCCTCAGGTGCCAATGCACATAAAACGCCAGCTACATTACTACCATCAGACTTCAACTCTTTTGAAATCTTGCAGTAATCACGCATCTTAGCAGGAACAGGATCAAGAATGATGATGCTACTATACTTGCCCAAATTGCGGTGAGTTAATAGACCGTGACCTGAATGTAGCAAAAAATATACTTGATGAAGGTTTAAGAAATATATCGGCAGGAACTGTCGATTACACCGATGGAGAGGGCGTAAGACTTGCTTGCAAGCATTCCTTGATGAAGTCGGAATCCTACAAGTCTTTAGCTTGTGGGTAGTTCAATTAATGTTAGCGGATAATAGTATCCGTTTTCAGCCTGTAAAAGTACAAAAATAAGATACTACGTCACAAATTACTCAATAATTTGCCACAAAAGTACAAATTTTCAGTGCATCCTATCTGCACAGTACTAAAAAAGCCACCAGTTTTACTGATGGCTCACCGATTTAAGAAATAAACTAATCAATTTACTATCCGTTGTATTCCAAACATTATGATTGTTCTAAATACTACAACTCCATCCTGTACCATATAAATGCCTGTTATGAACCAGGTACTGATGAAGCTATCAGAACTTCCTTGCCAGTTTCTCTGCCTCTACCGGCTTATTGGTAGTAATGAAATCAACATTCATTTCAATGAGCTTCTTGATGATAACATCATCATCAGAAGTCCATCCATTTACCTTCAATCCCAATTCATGAGCTTCTTTAATCCACTCAGGATGCTTGAAAAGTATCTTATAACTATAATCAATACCTTGATAACCAAGTTTCTTCACTTCAGCTGGTGTATAATTGCCATTAACATAATAAATAACAGCATTAGAATCCAACTGACGAACCAATGCACAAGCTGCAGAACTGAAAGAGATATACTCCACCTGTTTGGTCAAGCCCATACGATTCACCATCTCCACCGTTTTGCGAGTAAGACGATCTTCGTCGCACTGTAAAGGTTGTCTTTGATTTCAAGAATCAGTTTTATTGCAGGATGATTCTTCAACTCATTTAAATATTGCTCTAAGGTTGATACTTCTTCTCCATTTTTAGAAGTTGTATTTTCAAATCAGCATACTTTGAATCAGCAATGATCAAATCATTGATTTTCGGGTCATGGTTGACAATGATAACACTGTCAGCAGTGATATGCACATCACATTCAGAACCGTAAACCTTGGCATCTGCAGCCTTACGCAAAGAAGCTATCGAGTTTTGGGCCGAACCTTTCGTATCCCAATACCCACGATGTGCTATTATCTGAGTCTTAACTTTTGGATTTGAAATCAGAACAGTTTGCTCATATTTCTCTCCAAAACGATTGGTGAATACCACCGTAATACTCTTGGCATCAGAAGAAGGCAAGGCTCTAAACAGATGCCCGGTAGCAGTAAGACCTTCCTTATGTCCTTTGCTCGCAGCATAGGCTTCATCTACATCAACAAACTTCTCCATCGCACCCATGGCTTGTCCGTCCTGCAGCCATTCAACCTTGCAGCTTGGATCCCAATCCCAAACATTTACCACTACATATTGAGGCTGACTCAACATATTACCTTTACCATAAACACGCATCTGATAATCAATGCTATGACCTGTGGATTTATAATGCCATTTCAGCTGATTCCCATCCACATCCATCACCAGATAACCATTAGGCGCTCCACAGCGATTAACCTGACTCTTCCACCAGGCACCACAGGCGGCACCAATATTGTGTTCCAAAAGTTGAGCATCCATGACATTGTTCTGGAAATAATGAGTATGACCAGTCAAGACATGTACCTGATAATCCTTTAGGGCATCGGCCAACTCCTCTGCATTGCGAACATTGCCCTCACCCTCTGTGCTATTCCAAACAGCCGCATGCATATTGAGGAAGACCAAAGAGCCCTTCGGTACAAAACTCAAATCATGCTTCAGCCAGTCTAAATCAGCATCCGTAATAGCCTCTATATACTTCTTGTGACCCACGTAATTTATATTCTTCAACGTAACTACGTGTACTTTACCTATGTTGTAGGAATAATTGACAGGTCCGAAAAAACGGTGATAATATTGCTCTCCATATACAGGTGTACCAAGTGTCATATTATGCAAATCCTGATAACGCTTGTCGAAATCATGATTGCCTATACATTGGAAGGTAGTCATTTTGATGCCATCAAATGAGGCGGCATATTCACCATACAGGTTCATACTGTCAAATACTAAATCTCCCAAGGTATTGGCCACTACCTCTCTCTCTCGGCTCAGGGTATCCACATAGCCCTTCAAATCGCGGATAGATTCCTGCTTCCAACGCTTCATGTCATGCTCATTCTTTACCTGAGGATCAGAGATGGCAATATAATAAAACTTATCAGATAACTTTTTCCTCTTCTCCAAAATGAAATCATGTCGGCTGTGATCTTTTACAAGTTCATCCACGCGAACGTAAAAGCCTTTAGCAAGGCTCTTCTGGCAGGGAAGCACATAGGATGAAGGAGTGGATATACTGACGAACTTGCAGACATTGGTATCAGTAGGCAATGTCCATTCTCCAAGAGAATTGGTTTGCACAAAACTTCGGCCATTGTTTACAACCACCCCGGCAATCCCCTTACCCTTGATGTCTTTTACCTTACCGGAAAAAAAAAGAAGAAGCTTGTTGGGCAGCCATACCCAATGGCATGGCCCCAATAGACGCTAACAACAGAATTTTACTCAGATTTTTATTCATCACGCTAAAAACTAAACATTTATCAATTTAATATGGTCAAAGAAAGCCAAAGCCTCTTCTGCAGTATTGGCATCACCGGCAGCCTCCTCCAAGGCTGCAGTATCACTCTCCAGGCAGATGATGTTGGCACAATCCAGTACATGACTCATGATTCGAATTGCCTCCTCTTTGGTCATATGCTGCGACTTATAGCTCTTCTTTACATATTTGTTAACACGCTCCACGGCCTTGAAGACAGCCGGCTTTCTAAATTCTGTTCCTGAAGAACTCAACCCCACCTCTACCTCATAGGTGTGGGTATAGTTACAGAGGAAAGTATTCCATTTCTTGGTAATCTCACCACCTAAGAAATGCTCTTCATCAAAAGCTGGCTTGACATTGGGAATCTCCCCACCATATACTTCGAGCGTAAACTCTTTCTTGTCCTGTGCAGCCATGTGGGCAATAGTACCCATCAGAAGCGCTGCAATCAAAAATAGTCTTACTTTCATTTTTTCAATCCTTTCATTAAACATCTAATCAATTATAATTCTGGTCTCTTCTGCCAGATCAGTCGGGTATTGAAATCATCACCACCCATCGATTTCACAGCCTCCAAATAATGTTCACGATTCATACGTTGCAAGATAGCTGGGTATTTGAAACGATATGGCATATGCAATGAAGCATCTACACCTGGACCTTTCGGTACATCAGGATAACCGGTACGATTATACTCAAACCATTGCTGGAAATCAATAAAGAAGAGTGCATAGAACTTCTGTTCCATGATGCGGCGAAGCGTTCCATCATACGCTGCCTTCCCGTTATCAAAATACCCGTCAGGAACCTCAACTCCCCATTGCGTAATAGCTGCAGCAACAGCTTTTTCATAGAGCTGCTTGGCATCATCAGAGATAAGACCGCGTTGTGCCAACTCTGTCTTGATGAAGAGTACCTCTGCATAGGTGAGACACTGTATATCCTGTGGCGCTGTGGCCAGATTTGCCGCATTTGGAGAAGAAGCAGTAAATGTAGGCTCCACATCATAACCACTAGGCAAACCGATAAAGGAAGTAACCTCTTGACCGGTTTGAGGATCCTTATTGGTAGCCTGAGTTGCAAACACTTCCAGACGAGGATCCTTCCAATCCTGAAGACGATCGATGAAAAATGCAGAAAGTGACTTGTAGGCAGAAAGGTCTGATGGACGTGTCATTGGAGCTTCATCAGGAGCAATTCCTGAGATATGTACCTTAGCATTGTCATCATTCGATTCAAAAACCGGATAAGTAGTAGGATCTGCCAACATCTTCTTCAACTCTGCCTTGGCCAAATCACCCAATTCCTTGGAATCTATGACACGCAGCAAAGCGCGCAAACGCAAGGAGTTGGTAAACTTCTTCCATTTCAGGATGCCCTGCAAGTCAGAACCGCTGCTGCAATACATCTTGTCACCATTGGTATTGAACTGCAAACCTTTTTTGAGATTATATATGCTGTTCGCCACATCCAAGCTGTCGATGATAAACCTGTAGACATCAGTCTGAGACTCAAACTTTGGATAGTAGAGCTGTTCCTCACCACGGCATGATTCCTGTACAGGAATATCACCGAAGGCATCTGTCGTGTTCTCAAATATCCAGCATCTGAGGGTCAATGCAATTGCCTGATAGTTCGGATCTCCCACTTTCACGGCTTCGTCATAGATGGCCTTGGCATTGGTATTCCATTTGTAATAATTGGTCCAGACGCCATCACCTGCCGTATCACTGATGTTGAACCAGCCCACACCGCTGGTGGAGTTTGTTGTTACAAGGCACTGCATCAACTGGAAGGTCCAGCTATTGTATCGGGTCCAGGTGTAAGTGCCCATACCATAAATGAGAGGATCCAAAAAACTTCCAGCATTAGCAGTATTCATACGGGTTGGATCCACATTGGTTTCGTCCATTGATTCGCATGCCGAGGTCATCAGCATGAAAGGAACGGTCATCAGCGTCATTATATTTCTAAAAATCTTTTTCATCGATTCTTTCTTTTTTTGTTCATTACATCTTATTCTTAACTAGAAATCAACTTTGAGATTAACACCCCAGGAACGACTGGTAGGAAGAGTACCCACCTCTACACCTGGTACAAATGTATTGCCATCAAGTGAGGTTGTCTCCGGGTCATACATTGGATAACTGGTAATGCAAAGCAGATTGCGCCCATATATGCCCACTGAAGCATTGTTGATGAAAGTATTCTTCAACCAAGATTTTGGCAACTGATAATCCAGACGAACCTCGCGAAGCTTGAGATAAGTGGTACTGAAAGTATTGGTTTCCACATTACCAATGCGGTAATACTCCTTATAATATGACTCCAGGGTGACAAGTTTCTGATTCGGACTATAAGTACCATCTCCGTTATCAACCACACCCGGTGCTATGCAATACACACCAGCTACAGGAGTAATCTTCTGCTTTTCAAAGAGCTTCAGAACATCAGGGTCCGCAATATCCAGGTAGAGACTGGTTCCAGGCTTTCTACCATTCAAGGTCTCAGCCAGGTGACCCTGTTCGCACATCTTGTGATGTGACTGAGAATAGGTCATACCTCCAACCTTTCCATCCCATTGCATGGAGAATGACCAGTTCTTGAATCGCAAAGAGGTATTGAACGCACCCTCCCAGTCTGGTAAGGCACATGCCACATATTCAATCTCAGAAGGACGAGCAGGCAAACCGGCAGAAGTGATAATCACCTCACCCTTAGCATTACGCTTGAGTTTGTAGCCCCAGATATCTCCCGTGGTTCCACCTTTAGTGCCGATGATACTTACATTGCCACTCACATAAGAACCGAGAATCTGACGCTCATCAGCAAATTCAGAAAGTGATTCTATCTTGTTCTTATTGGTTGACCAGGTAGCGGTCATATCCCACTGCCAATCTCTATTCCTGATAGGAGTACCACGGAGTACGATCTCCACACCTCTGTTGCTGACACATCCCGAATTGATGGTACCCTTGGTGTATCCAGTAGTAGGATCAAAGGGAGCATTGAGAATCTGATTCTTGGTGCGATTATAATAATAGGTCACATCCAATCCCAAACGGCTGCCAAATGCTTTGAAATCCAATCCTCCTTCCCAGTTGGTAGACATCTCGGGCTTGAAGTCGGCATTATAAAGTGTACCTGGCTTAACCAAAGAACCCGAGAAATCACTAGTTGTATAGTAAGGTGATGTCTTGTAAGGCTGAGTATCATTACCCACCTGTGCCCAAGAAGCGCGCACTTTCAGCAGATTCACCCACTTTGGCATTTTCATCATGCTATTCAACACACCACTCAGACTCACAGAAGGATAGAAGAAAGAACGATTCTTGCGCGGCAAGGTAGATGACCAGTCATTGCGCCCTGTTATATCCAGGAACAACATCTCCTGATAAGCCAGATTAGCCATGAAATAAAGCGAGTTCACACGCTTCTTGCGAATAGTGGTATCAACCAATGGATTTGAAACTCCATTGGCCAAACTATATACACCAGGCGTATTCAAACCGGTAACAGAAGCTGACAACAAATCATAATACGACTGCATCATGTTACCACCCGCTGAAGCATTCACGTTGAGTCCATTCTCGAAACTGTTATGGTAAGATAAAAGTACATCAGAGTTAACCTCATAGTCAAAGATGTTCTGCTTCTTGAAGAAACCGGTAGGGAAAGCCTTGTCATCCCATGGTCTGTGCTGCTCCTGCTGCTGAGCCGTAGCCTGTAAACCAGAACGCAACTGCAAATCAAGGAAACGATTGATGGTAAAATTGGCAGAAATATTACCATTGAAACTATGCTTCTTTGCAGGGTTGGTTGCCTCGTAAAGCAAAACATACGGATTAGGCAGATAACTGGAGAATGGACGTATCTGCTTGATATTCTCCTTACCCTTGTACCACATTGGCTTAAACCAATCGAGGTTGAAGTTAGGATTCATGAATATCAGGAAATAGCTTAAGGAGTTAGAGTTATAGGTAAGCTGAGGAGTATTCTCCACATCTCTGTAAGTATAACTCATACGTGCATTGATCTTCACACGCTTGGAAATCTGTTGTGATCCGGCGAAAGCTGCAGTCAAGCGCTGATAGCCAGAGTTAGGCAAAATCCATTCACTCTTACTATGAGTCAAAGAGATACGCATATTGCCTGTACCGTTATTACCAGTCAAGGCCAGGGAGTTGGTCATCGTATGCCCCGTTTGGAACAATCCGGAGTGATTGTCTTTATAGGCTCTCCAAGGAGTGGCCACATCAGCACGACCTTCTTTCTCCGGGTCATATTGATAGAACATCTGTCCATCAAACTTCGCACCAAAAGCTGAGCTTGTACCACTGGTGCTAGCCAAACCGTCATCACCTGCACCATAGGAGTAATAAGGTTGTCCAGCCCACTCTGTCCCCTTAGAACCGATGTTCTTGGCTACACCCTGTCCGAATTCATACTGATAATCAGGAAAGTGAGCAGCTTGTTCCCAGGAATTATTGAAATTATAACTGATACCTAATCCCTTCTTGGCTTTCTTACCAGACTTGGTGGTAACCATAATGACACCATTAGCAGCTCTTGAACCATAGAGAGCAGAGGCAGACGCTCCCTTCAATACCTGAATGCTCTCAATGTCATCCGGATTTAAATCAGAGAATCCATTACCAAAGTCAATCGAACCTTCGGAGTTGCCACCGGCACCATAAGAGCCACCAGGATTATTCATAGGGCTGGAAAGTGGCACACCATCCACAACGATAAGTGCGCCATTTCCGTCCATATTCATGGAAACGTTGCCACGAAGATTAATCTGGGTTGATGACAGGGGACCACCGGCTGAAATGACATTCAAACCTGCCACCTGTCCCTGCAAAGCTTGAGACCAGTTGGCAGGCATCGTTGCCGTAATTTCAGAACCAGATACGGTTTGGGTAGCATATCCGAGACTTTTTTCCTCACGCTTGATACCCAAAGCGGTAACCACTACATTATTCAGTTCTATAGGATCGTCGCTGAACTTCGACTTCTGTATTTTTTTACCATTTACAGAACTTTTCTTTTCAATAGTCTTGCTGCTATCCTGTGCAACTTGACCATACATGCTTCCTGCAGTACAGCATAATGTGAGCGCGAAGAAACAATGCTTCATACGTTGCTTTTTCATTTACTACCTTTTATAGAGAATTCATAACTAACAATTTCTGGTGCAAAGGTAGGACTATGATATTACGTATTGAGGTCAATGAGGATACATTCTATTTACTTTCTTGTTGCCAAAGAATTACAAACAAAGCTAACTTCCACATATACAACTGATTGCAAAAAATTGGAGCAAACTAAAGACAACAGTTTGCAAAACTCAGCCAAAGGAAGAATGCTTTGATGCCTTTACTCCATTACTGTTGCTGTCTTCCTCTAACCTGTGATACCGTTCATATACATCAAGAGCATACTCCTGCCTGAGCAGTTCACCCCGATGAAGCCCTTCAACCACCTCTGCCGTAAGTCCACAATCACTGAAATCAACAAGATAAGTACAAAGCAACTTGTTGATGATAGGAATGAGATCCTTTGCTCCTAAGCTGCAAGCTAAATCAATGGCCGCAGCCACCACGTAACCATCACAACAGTCAGCGGTTTCCAATCTGCCATCATAGAAGACGAGCATGTCCTTCACCCACGCTGTCGCCTGTTCCTTCAAGGCAGGATTCTTTTCAACATAAAACTCCACATATTCATAAACGTTCATGCGGCAGTAATGGTCAAGCTTTGGCGTTTTCAGGAATTTCGTGAATTCAGAGAAAGGATCCGGATTCAACTTGTAGAGGGTTGGGGCAAAGAGATAATTGGTCGCCAGCCAGCTCAACTGATCTAAGAAATCACTTTCAAACTTCAATACATCCATCAGAAGACGGAAAGATTCCATGTTACCCACCTCTGCAAGAAGGATGATGCTATGACGTATGGCAGCAAACAGTTCCCCTGTCGCTTTCAAATGCTGGTATTTGCCCAAGCCATACCTGATTATGTTCTCCAAGTCCTGACGCAACTCCTCGTGATCTATAGTCAGCAAGAGATCGATGATGTGATCCGGCAGGATCCATTTATAGGCATGAAAAGTCAGATACGACATCACTTCGGGATGCAGCAGCTTGATATGAGTTGGATATGATGGCAATTCGTAGCCATACACTTCCTCATGGATTTCATATTCACAACCCTGAAATTCCTCTTCATGCCAATCCCATCCACCAATATATGCCGTACTATCTCCTATTCGGAACTTGAAGTTTCTGCCAAGATGTTCCTGCATGGTAGAAAGATAACAAGATACCTCCAACCTGTCTTCTGCAAGCAGATAATGCATACCATTCAAGCCCCATTGATATTCAATGAGAGGAACGTTGTCATCATCTTCTTCCAGGATATATTGAGTAATGTCCCATGCATCAACAGGTTCAATGCCGGCTTCCTCAGCAAATTCAATGGAACCATAGATCAGATTGTGAGCCACCTCATATGGTATCTCCACCATCCTGTCATTCTCTTTATCCGAGTAGTACTCAACAATTTCTGCCAACTTTCTGGGTGATACGTTGAAGAAATATCTGGTTCCTATCAGACCCCTGCACAACTTGTCGATGCAGAAATCCGCACATGTTACAGTTCCCTTTGGGTGAATACGTGTCACGATGACCATAATTTCATCGGCATCTTTCCAGTTGGCATAAGTATAGCATTTGCCAAGAGGAAGCATACGGGCTTTCTCCTTGATATATTTCTCCGGACTCATCGGCTGAGCACCGGATTTATTGTTCTTTTTCCCCATTCGTTTTAAATTTATCTTATCTATCAATTTTTCCAGTAAACAAAAGTATTGAACACCTGTCGGCGGGAAGCCTAAACTTCTCTCATTTGAACATAAAGGAAAAACATCTGATCAGGAATAGAACGTTAGTTTACCTTATGTCAAATCCTAGAGACTATTATCAATGAAAGAATCCAATTCTTTACACTGCTTATAGTACGTATACACTTCCTTTATAGAACAAATTTTTGACATCATATATTTATTACATAGCACTTCGAGAGAAGAAGATGTTGAGCCAATGCCATCAAATTACAGGAATTGTATCAGGCAGGAAAGAAATGGGGCGTGAAGGTAGATGGTAAAGTTATCGTGCCACCCCTCTACTGCAGTATAGCGCAACCTGTTGGTGCCTATTGCGCCTTTGAACAGATACCCAAACATTGGGGCATTATGACATTGAAAGGAAAAGTGATTGTTGATGCCAAATATGAGAAGGTGGAGATTCGTGACAATGGAATCGCCGTGGTAACAGGCATCACGGGAAAAACACAGACAAACTTTTAAAGGTAAAAGAGTAAAAAAAGTAAAAGGGTAAAAAGGATTTTTGCTTTTTGAAATGACAATGAAGAAGATCAATGCTGTAAGCATGCAATAAAGCAATAGACAAATAGCGCAATACCTATATAGATATAAAAGTTAAGGGCGCTCTATCCTTTAGGAAGGAGCGCCCTTTTCTTATCATCTGACAGGAATCCCTATCTTGTTACACACATATCAATGCGAGAAAAATGATATATATAAATTATTGCCACAAAAACAACATATCCGATAGCAAAATGTCATTTTTAAGGCTAAAAACAAGTGGTTGACCCATATCAAGAAAGACATATTGCAATGATATTTCTCGGCAAAAGATGCCGTTATTCGATAAAAAAGTGTTAACTTTGCACTCGCATTTAAGGAATAACAAATAATAAATTTTAAAAAGGTTAATAATTATGATGACTATTTTTACAATGGCTTTCGCCGCAGTTATGTTTTCAGGTATGGTTCTTTGCATGGGCATGTTCTTGAAACACGTAGTAGACTCAATTCCAGAAATGGCTAACATGAGCCATTCTGTTAGCTTGAGCAAGTAAGAATAGAACACTACGATATACATAATATATATATATGAATCACTTTAGAAATAGAGAGAGATTTATATAACGATGAGGGTGTGTCATAAGTCTGGATAATAGTTGGTGTATAACAGTTGGCTACCGCATGCACAACAGGTGTTGTGCATGCGCATATCAGCTGTTATGCAAGCGCACAACAGCTGTTGTGCGACCGAAGATACTGATTGTCTCAACAACATATCCTATCTCTTTCAGCGACATATCCTATCTCTTTCAACAAATAGAAGAGGGTGAATCATAAACTTATGACACATCCTCATCTTGCTTAATATTCCATCGAGAAGGTGATACCTCTTCGCAGACATTTTACTTAAATGCCTGAATATACTGCTTTAAAGCATCACGTAATATCTCTTCACAACTCTTTTTTGTCTTAATCTTAGTTCATAGTCTTCATCAGACAAATAAGTCTGAACACCATGCATAGTGGCTCTTTTCTCTGCAAGAGACATCTTCTGTTTCTTAACAGCAGTATGCTGTAGCGGTATTGATGGCATGGATTGAAAAACAGGTTTAAAAAACATGAAGTTTTAGCAGTAAAGTTTAAATTAATTATCCATTGTTGTCAATTTTGCAGAATCTTTAGTCAAAATTGGCAAAAACTGTTTATTCCAAATCTACAAACCGGGTTGGCACGTAACTTGCTCCTACATAGAGTGAAAGCCGAAGCCGAAAGGGCAAGGGGAACGACAAGAACCCTAAGTAATGACAGTTGAGGGTTTCTAGAAATCCTTGAGCCTCGTAAGCCGAAGCAATCGTTATTAAAAAGGATAAATTAAAAACAATGAGAAATCCCGACTGAGCCGGAAGGCGAAGAGAGGACGAGAAAAATAGAATTTGGAGGTTTTACATTATGTTGTTAGCTCGTAGAAATAACAGTGTTTCAAATTGGTTGAACAGTTGGTTTAATGACAACTTCTTTGATACAAACTTGATGCCACGCATGAACGCAACAGCTCCTGCAGTCAACGTCAAGGAAAGTGCTACAGCTTATACGATGGAGGTTGCAGCTCCTGGTTTGAAGAAAGATATGGTCAAGATGAACATCGATAAGGATGGCTATCTGAATGTATCCATCGAGAACAAGGATGAGAAGAAGGAGGAGAAGGAAGAGCATTACTTGCGTCGTGAGTTCTCTTACAGCAGCTACTCTCAGAGTTATGCTTTGCCAGAGGATGCTGATCAGGAGAAGATTTCCGCTGAGGTCAGTGACGGTGTCTTGAAGATTGAGATTCCTAAGATAGCCAAGGAGGAGAAGAAAGATGTTAAGCACATTGAGGTTAAGTAATCTTTCTTGAAGTGCTATGTAGCTTTCAAGATACATTCATTGCATTGAGAAAATAATTAAAACTGGGGGCTAGTCCTGATTATGGGGCTAGCCCTTTTTTGAATATATGAATTTAATTTTGGAAAGGATCTAGGATGATAAGAATATTTATTTCACTTGTTTTCTGTCTGATGTCAGCCTTTGCCTGTGCGCAGTCAAGCCAGTCAGATGATATGTATCAATGGGGAAAAAACAAGGCCAACGAGCAGTTGGTCAATGATCTTAAGTCACGTCAGAAAGCCCTCTGGAAAGATCAGCGTGACTTGCAAAACCGGATAGATAGTGTGTATTGGGATGAAGCATTGGATGCAATTAAGGATACTACCTTTACCTTTGAAGCTGACAAGGTAGTTTTCCCGTATGGGCAGATTGCCTATGTTAATTCCAACACCAATTTCGTTTCCGTCAATAAGGACGATGCTGTTGTGCAGGTTGCCTTCAATGTACCCTTCTCCGGACCTAATGGCATTGGTGGAGTTACGGTTCAGGGAAGCGTAAGTGGATACAAAATTCAAACAGACAAGAAAGGGACTACACAAGTAAGTATGAGTGTTACTGGTATTGGTATCTCTGCCCAAATCTGGATTACCATGTATAAGGGAAGCCATGAAGCCAGTGTGGAAATTCTGCCTAACTTCAACTCTCGTAGGCTCACCCTTAATGGAGTCATACTACCTCTTCACAAGAGTACTGTATTTCAAGGGCGAACATTATAACAAAGAAGCCTGCTGACAATTATAGCCAGCAGGCTTTTTGCTTTCTTCGTCTTTCTGTCCCAAAAACTATGATTTCATGTCCAAAACTCTTCTTCGCCAGTGGGTTGCATCTTGCCCCCGCACTTTGGGCAAGTATGCATATCCCACCTGTGAATCCTGTCAGAACCACATCTTAGACATAGATTCCCAATGACGGCAAGCAGACGCCGATAATCATGTGCTTTATGATGTGTGTGGGTAAACAGATTGCATAAAGCGTGCAATCGTTTGCATAAAAAAATGTAACCTTTTTGAAACTTTTTCTTGCTTCGTATTGGATTTTCTCTTAAGTTTGCAGCCGAAAATAGATGCCAACTAACAACAGAAGGCTAAGTTTAATATAAACGAAACCAAATATAAAAGTAAAGATATGATGAAGCAAACATTCATAAAATCAGCTATGTTGCTGCTGCTGATCCTTTCAATGGCAACGACGCGAGCGCAGGAGGTCGCTCTGAAGACCAACTTACTGGGATGGGCTTCCACATCTGCCAACGCCGGCATCGAAATCGGCACGGGCAAGAAAACAACCTTCCAACTCTTCGGCACCCTGAACCCCTGGAAGTTCTCGGGCGACAAGAAGATGAGATTCTGGAATGTTATGCCAGAATACAGATGGTACACCTGCCAGAAGTTTGGAGGTCATTTCTTCGGAATTCATGCCTTAGGCGGTGAATACAACATTAAAAACATTGACATGCCCTTCGGCATCCTGCCGAAAACTCTGGAGGGCAGGCATTATGAAGGCTGGTATGTAGGTGGAGGTCTTACCTACGGCTATCAGTGGTTGCTTAATAAGCACCTCAATTTCGAAGGGTCTATCGGTTTGGGATATGCCTACAGTCCTTACAAGCTTTACGGACGATGCGAAAAATGTCTCGACAAAGACCACCGCAACTATGTGGGCCCTACAAAAGCCGCACTATCTCTCATATACGTGTTCTAAGAATTTAATTTAACTGTGGTTTTAAACTGACAATAAAAACACGTAATAACTAGACAGAATACAAAAAAAAATAGGGAAATCATAATATGGATAAAATGAAGCTTTATGCGGTCATTTCGCCCCTCTGCATACTCCTTTCTCAGGGCATCATGCCTGCTCAGGCTCAACAGCTGGCAGGGGGTAAGATTCAGGTAGAAAGCGTCTTGGCACGCAAGAACGGCAACCGGATGGACGTTGCCTTCCGTATGAATCTGAACGAATTGAAGATGAAATCAGAGCAGCAGATTGTTTTCACACCGGTAATGGTAGGAACTGATTCTATCGCTCTCAACCCTATCATCATCCAGGGTAGAAACCAGGCTGTAAGATACCGCCGACTTGCCGACAGCAAGAAGAATCCGCAGGCACAGGTTCTTACCCGCAAGAACAAGACCAGTCAGCAGGTTTACTTCGCCCAGTCTGTTCCTTATCAGAAATGGATGAAGAAGTTCAAACTCTCGGTGAAAGAAGATCTCTGCGGATGCGGCAACCTGATAGAACAGGACAATACGCCGATTGCGGATATCGACCGTACACCGAAGATTACGAAGGATTTCTTCGTGCAGCCGAAGGCGGAAGCCAAGAAGGTGAGAGCCGAAAAGGGTGAAGCTTATCTCAGCTTTGTGGTTAACAAGAGTAATATCCTTGCCAACTTCCGTGAGAATGCTACTGAGCTGAAGAAGATTACTTCCACCATCGACCTGGTAAAGAACGATAAGAACGTTGAAATCACAGATATTGATATCCATGGTTTTGCTTCGCCTGATGGTTCGTATGCCAACAACAAGCGCCTTGCCAACGAGCGTGCAGCTGCCCTCCGCAACTATGTGAGCAGCCTCTACACCTTAAGCAGCAAGCTCTTTACCTATCAGGCTACACCGGAAGACTGGGAAGGATTCAAGAAGAAGATTCAGGCTAGTCATCTGGCTGATAAGGAAGCAATTCTCGAGATAGCTAACTCCTCGCTGGCTCCCGACGATAAGGACCTGAAGATCAGAAAGCTCCATCCGGCTAGTTACCGCTACATCCTGGATCATATCTATCCTCGTCTCCGTCATAGCGACTATACGGTAACCTACACGGTTCGTCCGTTCAGCATCGAAGAGGCCAAGGAGATATTGAAGACCAAACCACAGCAGCTTTCTCTGCAGGAGATGTTCCTGGTGGCACAGACTTACGAGCCGGGTTCGCCAGAGTTTAACGAGGTATTCGACATCGCCGTCCGCCTCTTCCCAGATGATGAGACAGCGAATCTCAATGCCGCCTGCACCGATTTGCAGAAAGGTGATCTTACTTCTGCCGAAAAGCATCTTGCCAAGGCAGGCAACTCGAAAGAGGCAGAGCGTGTAAGAGATGTCTTCAAGCAGATAAAGGAATTGGAATAACAGAAAATTAGAGAATAACGATTATAAACAAGCTTAACTTTCAAAGATTATGAAGATTAAACATTTATTTGGCTTGGCTGTCATCGCAGCTATGACAGCAAGCTGTTCAAGCAATGAGGACCTGGGAACCGCAGGTCCAGGTACTGGTACTAATGAAACTGGTATTGGTTATGCAACTTTCACCATCAACTTGCCTACAACAAGCGGAACACGTGCAGATGGCGACCCTACATTCGAGGATGGTGATGCTAACGAGTACGATGTATTTAATGCTACTTTGCTGGTTTTCAAGAAGCCAACTACAGCAACTTCGGAAGGCGAATATACCTTCGTAGAGAGTGTTGACTTGGGTTCAATGCAACCATGGAAGAACCCAAGTGAAACTGGTGTAACTACCCAAGCCAAGATTACAGCAAAGCTTTCTAATGTCGATAAGTCTGGCGAATACTTCGCATTGGTACTTTTGAACAATGGTTCTGGTGCAGATGCAAAGGTTAATTTGCCTACAGATGAAACCACCACGTACTCTGCTTGGAATAAGGCAGATAATGCAACAGACAAATTTGATAAAACCGACAAGGGTTTCTATATGGCAAATGCGCCTCTGTATAATGCTACCGATAAGAGCGTAACAACTTTAGTTGCTATCGACAAGAACAAGATTTTCCCTACAGAGGCTCAAGCATCTTCTGGCGACGCTGCTGCTGACATCTACGTAGAGCGTGGTCTTGCTAAGGTTACATTGACTGATGCCACTAAGGCAGAAAAAACTGTAGGTACTAGTAGTTCATATGCAGGCGACAAGGTTACAATCAGCAAGTGGGCTTTGGATGTTACCAACAAGAAGACATTCCCTATCCATAATGTTGATGAATTAGGCTACGAGGATATTTGGAAGAACGAACCAGTAGCAACCGGTCCATCCACTCAGCGTTTCGTAGATGTAACTACTCAGCACCCCTATGGGCATGAGTAATCGTCTTACTGTTGTACTACAGCAAGAATTGCATTGAATTTAGAATTTCCGTTCTTCATAGCAGTTTCAGCAATGGAGTGCAACTTGGCAAAATCATCGGCACCGCTGTCTGTTCGGAAGCAACCGCTGACTTTCTGCTTTATCTTGATTTTCCTAACTCCCCGCTCACTGGCATTGTTCTCGTAAGGCACACTTGGATTGGAGAGAAAGGTAAATAGGTAGTCTTTGACTTTAAGGATACCCTCTTGAATTTCTCAAACTCGTTATCTAAATGCGTGAGGCTTTCACCCAAGAGGTTCTTCATCTTTGTCTTCAGTACCTTTATCTTTCTAGAGGTAATGTTGTCCTCTCTTCTGAGATTTATAGAGTGTTCTATAAGATGGATGAATCTCCGTGACCAGTTCTGGTTTGGATCCAGTTCGTTCAGATACTTTGCATTCCTAAGAAGATGAGCCAGGCAGACCTGATGGTCCTTAACATTCATCTTGAAGTAGCTCTGATGTCTGTCAGTCACAAGTGTCGAATAGGAAGTCCCTTTGGAAACTTGGAATCTATGGCCTTCTGACCTCGCGATTCTGACTGGAACACGTATGTAAGCAGGTCGTTCTGGAATATCCAGTTCCAATGCAGATGCTTTCCTACCGTAGCACCAGTTTCATCGGCTCCTACGACAGACGCTGTTTCCAGCCTCTTGCGTATTTCCTCATATGCACAGTCTGCCTTGCCGCTATTCTCTTTGAGTATGTTCTGCACTGTACCCTCACTTATATTCTGGCCGGACAGGTCGGATATAAGTTCTGCAATCCTTTTGAACGGAATACACTGCACTACATTAAGGTATGTCACCAGTGCACGGAGGTTGTCACCATACTTGATACGACAGTTGGGAGCTTCGCAGTTGTTTACGCAACCGCATTCACAGACCTTCTCGTAATACTGTTCCTCGCAGGTCTCTACGACCACCTTGATATCAACAATTTGTGTCTTACGGATCTTCTGGCATGGTATATCAATCAAGAGCCGACCACAGCATTTACAATAGACGGGGTCGTGCTTTACAATTACGTCTGGTTCTGCTATAGTCTGCAGTGTGCCCCTTGTGGCCAGGCTGTCCACCGCTCGGCTTTCCGCTTGGCTTGCGAAGAGACTTTGTCCTGCGCAGCTCACGGGAAGCGATACTTTCTTGGGATGGAGGGATACTGCTGTTACTGCTGTTTTTCTCGGGCTTTCCTGGTGTACTTGATGTATCGTCATCAGCTCCCTCGAGTTCCTTGATGCGCTCTTTAGCAATGGCAAGTTCTGCCTTTGTGGAAGCAAGTTCTGTCTTTAGATTATGTATCTCCACGTCCTTCTGGTTAATGACACGGTTGAGGCGTCCGATCTCCTCAGTCTTCTCGGAGTCGGACTTCTCAAGTTTGCGCAGACGCTGGTTTATCTGGCGCAAAACAACATCTATGTCAGTACAGTCGCTTGCCATTTTTTGTTTTTTTTTTTAAGCATTTTTCTCCACATGGCAAAATCACGATTTACATCCCTTAACGCAGACTTTTGACTTACGGGGAATGCAAAAACGCATCTCCTGGCAGATAATCTGTTGAAAGGCGATAATAGACAAAGGAGACATGTTGGAGGCATCATCGGAAAAGAACTCGTTAAATGAACTGTTTTAAACAGCCTACGTCCTCATCGACTCAATCATTAAAAGTTTGTAATGATGAAGAAAATAAGCAAAATCAAGTTTATGCTTTATTAACGAGAAGTTTTCTATAGGGGTGCTGAGTAGTTACTCGTAGATAACAATGAGTTAACAAAAGCTAAACGTGTATATTGGGGTAAAGACCCTAACTACAACAACAGTACACTCAATACTGATGAGACTGCTCGTGCAGCAGAGTTTAACTATGTTACAGCAAATACAGACGTAACAGCAAACCCAACTAAACCATTGTACTGCCTCGAGAATACTTTCAACCTTGCAAATATGATGCAGGGACAGACCACTCGCGTCATTTTCAAGGCTAGCTATACTCCAAAAGACTTTACTGCAGCAGATGGTAAGACCTTCTACAAGATCGGTACAAGCGTCGCTCTTTGGAAGCAGAAGGATCTTATGGATCACATCAAGGCTGCTGTTACTAAGGTTATTCCAGGCGCAACAACAGATAATACAACCATCAACCTGGCCGCAAAAGGTAATGATATAACAGCTGCAGGAAATCACGAAATTAAAGCATCAAACATTTCTGTAACAGGACATACTGTTACAGATGCAGAAGCAAAAGCTGTCAGCGACAAGGTGGGTCTCACCCAAAACGCTGGTATCAGCACTTACGCAAATGGAGAGTCTTACTATATCGCTCGTATCAAGCACTTCGGTGATGTCCTGACTCCTTGGAATTCAGGTGCCTATGGTACCGACAATCTTAAACCTCAAATCCGCAACCTATAGGGTTTAGTGGGATTTTGCTTGCAAAACGACGAAATTCATTTTATTGTACATATTTCTTGCACAACAGAAATGTCGCAGACACAAAATCCCCTTACCCCATAAAGCGACTTGAGGTAATACGCTGGTTTAACCAGAAAAGCATGGTCTTTAACCAAAGTCTGTCTTGAACAGGTTGGCATAAGCATTGTTGTCTGAGTAAATGTTCAATACATGCCTACGTGATGTCTTAATCCATTTCGCAGGAACAGATATGAACTTGAAAACAAAGGTCTTGATTCTGCTGGTGGCACACAATCCAAATTCATGGGTTTTCAATCTCTGCATAATAGCTTTGTAGAAGTTTCTGATGAGAGCTGTCATAAGCAGGAATACAGTATTCTGTGCCATGAACGATTTTGGCAATCGATTCCAGCCAAAGCCATTGTTCATGTCATCGAAGATGCGTTCCTTGCCACCACGAAGATTGTAGAATTCCACGATGTCTCTTGCACTCGACTTGTAATCGTTAGTCAGTATACATCTGTAGGTATATTCGCCTTCCCAAATGTCAAGGTCTCCCTCTATTCGCCTTTGTCTCTGTATGACAAGACGATACGGTTTTCCTTTCCATTTCTCAACAAGGATAGAATTCAACTCAAACTCAATACCGTTGATTTCAACAGTTTTCCATCCAGTTAAGGCAAACATGGAATCGTAGAAAGAAGAGCATCTGTTGGCACGAATATAAAAATGCCTGCAATGAGCCTCTACCATATCTACGATTTCCTCCGAACATGAGCCGCAATCCATGCGGGCACGAGAAATATATATTTCCGAAGCCTCCAATCGCTTGAAGATTCTTTCCAAAGTTTCTTTTGGTTGAAGCGCACGTTTGTGTTGCCGTCTCTATTTTCAATACCAACAATCATGTCGTTAATGACAGCTACACCTGGACTATAGCCCAAGAACTTCTTGTAGGTTGGTTTTGCATCATACTTCTCTGTTTCAATGAACTGATGGTCAAAGTCAAAATCATACTCTTGACCGGATTTCAATTGACCAGTAGCAAGCAGGGCATTGACCAGTAAGCAGTTCATCTTGTCTGCAGTATTGAAATCATAGGATTTGCCAGAAGCAGACTTATAGGTGATGCTCTTAAAAGTCAGTTCTTCGATAGCACGTAATATGGTGTCTGCGCTGCAAGTGCGAAGAGTTGGATGAAGAGACAAATGTTTCATCAGGTGAGTTGTAACATCCTCAATACATGAGCCACCACAAAGATATACGCACATCAGAGAGCGTAGAATCTCGCTATATTGATAACCAAACATAGTGCATCTCAATCCCAAGGTGGAATCTATGGTTTGAGCTAAAAGAGCATCAAATTGCTCCATAATCGAAAAAATTCCCCCAAAAGGAGTGAGTTTCTCAGATTTTATTTGTACTTTTGCCATGTCATTCAGAATTTTGTTTGTTTTTATTTTACAACACTAAGATAAGTGAAATTTCTGACATGGCAAAATCCTGAGCAACTTTTTGTTGCTCAGGTGCTTATAAAAAATATTAAATTATAGTGTTGCGGAAATTAGGTTAAATACTTAGGTCGTTATGGTATGCTCCGTAACAACTGGTATGAGTTGAATGTACAAAGCGTTAGCGGTCCTGGTTATCCTGACGTTCCAGACGTTAAGCCTAACACTCCAGACGATGAGGATGACAAGTACATCAAGGTTAGCGTTAAGATCCTCAAGTGGGCTAAGCGTTCACAGAACGTTGATTTGTAATCCATTACACATTATTATATATAGCTCAGCCGCTCTAGCGCTAAGGAGCGGCTGGCTATCTCGGAAGAATAAGAATCTATTTATACACTTTACTTTTTCATAAAACAGATAAGCATCATGGCAAACAAGAAGTTTAACAGTTGGATCAAGAATATATGCATGGGATGGGGCTTCATCATGGCCGGCAGCCTGCTAGCAAGCTGCAACGACTTGATGCACGACGACCTGCCTCCTTGTGACATGGGTGTTGACTTGCAGTTCAAGTACGACTACAACGTGCAGCGTGCCGACATGTTCAAAGATCATGTGGGCGGACTCAGCGTATTCGTATACGACGAGCAGGGCAACTTCATTGCTCGCCATGATGCCTATAACGATGCGACATCACAGCCGCTCAAGGACCCTAACTATGCCATGCGAATCAATCTGGAACCGGGCAAATACCGCTTCGCCACCTTCGCCTTCCAAAAGAAATACGAAGATGCACTCGCGCAGCCAGGTGCCAAATTCCAGATAGCTCTGCCACAGCAGGGTGACAACATCACCGCCCTCCATGCACGACTCGACCGCGAACAGGGCAAGGTAAACAACCAGAGCCAACCGCTCGATACACTCTGGCAGGGACTCAGCAACGAACTGGTTGAAGTAAAAGACCTGCAGGTTACACGCCATACCATCGGTCTGGTTCGTGATACCAAGCAGCTCACCATCAGCCTGCATCAGACCGACGAGCCTGCCAACATCAATGCCGATGACTTCAGTTATCAGATAACCAATGCCAACGGCGATATCAGTTACGACAACTCTCTCCTCCCCGACGAGGAGTTGACATATACCCCATACTACACCTGGACCACTGAGTTTAAGGATACCGTGGGCAATGTAAAGGAGCGTACCGCTCATGCCGCCCTCATGTTCTCCCGACTCATCTGGCATCCGGCAGAAGAAAACGACAAGAACGCCATCCTCACCATCACGAACAAGACTACTGGCGAAGAGGTGGCACGCATCAATCTTGCAGACTTTCTGGCTCAAGGCCGTGGCGCCTTCGAAGCCCGCCATTATTCAGAGCAGGAATTCCTGGACCGAGAGTACGACTACAAGCTCGACTTCTTCCTCCAGGGCAACCAGTGGAAGTATGTGCAGCTCAGCATTTCCATCCTGGATTGGAGCAAGCGCATCCAGCGTGTCGATTTCTAACCGTTTCAGGTGTCAGAGCCCCTTCCGGGCATTTAGCTCATAAGAGTATTTGACTTTAAAAATTAGGAACAATGAAAATACGAGATTTCATTTTAAGTTTAGTTAGTTGGTTTATATTGTTGGTTACAGTAAGTTGCTCTGACGAACTTGGAGGCGAGCGCACTCCCATTTCGTCAGAAAGCAACTTGCATGTACTCGTGCCAACCGTGCTCAGCAGCCGCGGCACCAATCCCGACGATGCTTCCGGCCTTCCTACCTATAATGCCACGGTAGATGAATGCCAGATCAACGACCTGAGCCTCTATGCTTTCCCTACAGGAAATGAAGGCAAGCTCCTGGTAGAGACGCTCCCTGCCCCACTGGCTTCGATGATGCTGGAGGAGCATGTAGCTAACTATCAGCTCAATATCGAGCCGGGCACTTACCATATCTATGTGGTTGCCAATATGAACAAGGTGTTGAGCGGTCAAACTATCCAAACAGAAGATGATCTCAAAAAAATAGTACTCGATTACAGACCTACAAGTACACCAGGTATGCCTGTATGCACCAATATCCCGATGATTTACGAACCAGAGAAGGATGCCACAGGCAAACTCGCAGAAACCGAGATTAAAGCAGCGGGTGATAAATATACCGAGGTAGCAGCTAACCTGAAGTTTACATGCGTAAAGGTTAAGCTGAATCTTATCTTCGATCCAAATGACGCAGAAGTTGCAACCAATTTCGGAGGCAAGCCCTTTAGCATCAACAGTATTTCAGCCGAGAAACTCTCTCCTTTTACCCATCTTTACTGGGGCGGTAAATTCGAGGCTCCTTCTTGGGCAGATAAAGATTACAAGGATGGTTTTTCAAGCAATACGTATCAGACATCTGAAGGTCCAGCCGTATACTATACCGAATGGACTGACAACAGATCTGCGTCAGCAACAAATAACAATGATGATATTAAAGGAACCGGAGATGCGAAGAATGCTCCAGATAATGCTGCGGAGAAATGGCTTTTCCAGCAGACGTATTATCTTCCTGAGCGATATATCTCATCAGAATCCGACCGCAGTTATCTTACCATCAATGGTAAGGTAGGAAATTCTGCAGTCAACAATTATCGTATCAATCTGGGTCATAAGAAGGATGAAAGCAGCACCACACCCGTATTCCCTCGCGGTACCTTCTATGAGATTACTGGTGCTATCAAGACCCTCGGTAATATGGAGCTGGATTGCAAGGTAAGTGTAAAGCCCTGGAAGACAGTACCAATAGATGCCGACTTCAACCATACTACATTGTGGGTAAGCAAGACGGAGGCTAATGTTACGTCAACGACAAACGATTATATCACATATAATTCGAATGCAGGCACAGTAGGGTTTGGATGCGATACTAAAATAAACTCAAAAGACATCATCATTGGCACCAAACGTGGTAAAGACGCTAATGGTAATGATAGTATAGAGTTTCGCGTGAATCCAAATATCCCAATCAATGATTATGCAGGAAATGAGCGAAAAGGCACTGCTAAGTTTTGGCTCAAGGCAAATAATCTCAAGAAATATATAGATGTACATTATGATGTTACACCTTATCTGGATGTTACAAAAGAACTTGTCATCTACTATAATAGTACAGAGCCAAAAAATAATATAAGAGCCATCAAATGGGATACTAACCTTGGTGGTATTGTGCTGGATAAAATTACAGATAAAAAAGGTAGCTCTATCATCAAAATGAGCGTAAATTCATCGGATGATGCAACAGGAACATTCATGGTTACAGCTACGAAAGATCCTGTAACAACCACCATTCATGAATTCAAGGTAACGTCAAAAGATGATGGATCTAAGTTTCAGACTGTTCGTGTAACAGTTAGTCCTCCTATCGGTGACTACCGTATCTATTTCAGAGCAATCAATGACCGAAGTAAATATAACGGAGGTAACGGTTCCGATAATTTCCAGGGAATCTTACCTGAAGAAGGTACAAACAACTGGAGCGATGGATGGAATGAGGATGCAAAAGATACAAGTGATCCAATAACAAAAAGCCACTACATCTATGTTTATACCCAGATAGGTGAAACAGAAGATGCCGTTACAGGAAAAGGTTGGGTTTTTACGAAAGAATCGGACGATAGAAATGGATGGCCTGGAGTAGAAATGGTGGCCGACGAGACTAACACCGGATGGTATTACAAAAACTTCCCTGTAGATGCGAAGTCTGTATTAAATACAAATGAATCAAAAGGTCAAAGAACTATTAAGCCAGGTGAGACATTGATTACGTTCAGTAATAATACATATCAAGATCAAGGATATAGTTTACACCGTTGTCCTCATCATCTAGAGCCGGGTATTCCTCTCTTCGATTATGAAGATCGTGAAGGATGGATTGTCTATGATCCTACATCCGACCCTATATGGAGTGTACATGATGATATGCCTGAAATTGAGAACATAGAGTTCAAGGTATATACCCAGTTTGAGCTTTTTGGATGGTATAAGGTATATGGTATCGCATCAGGAGAAAACCAGTTTACCATTTGGGATACTAAAGCCAAAAAAAGCTGGAAATGCGAGAAGGTGGGAAAAGATTGGTATAAAACAACCATCAAGTTGAAAGCAGTAAAAGGGGAACACGAAAAAAACATCCTCCTGAAAAAGGAAGACAACGATAAATCTCCTACTATTACACTCTTCGATGGCAATAGCTACGAGAAGTATGGCGACACTGGTTATTACCAAGGAGACAAATGGCATCAAGGTAAGCCTAATGGCGTAACTGAATAAATAATATTGGAAAAATGAAGAAGATAAAGCATTTAATGATATGGATGGGATTGCTCCTAAGCCTTGTTTCCTGCAAGGATACGATGGAGGCTATCGGACTCGGCGGGGATGAAATCCCTGCCGAGGGGGTAGTCTTGAACATTGAGTTGCCCAACTTCTCCGAAAAGAAAATTAATACTAGAGCGGGGGCTACAGAAAGCATAGGTAAGATTACTGCTGTGTTTTATGGCAAAAGCAATACTTACAAAGGTATGGCGAATGTCAACATTGTAAGCAAGAATACAGACGGAACGTATCAGGCAAAAATCAGTAATGTCCCATCTGGAACAGTTACTGTTCATCTGGTAACAAACGTAAGCAATCTCGAAGAGACAGAAGCAGAAGATTTGCAAAACATTGCGTTAGCTACACCTAGAACAATAGATACAAGCAGCCCAGTATGTTGGGGTAGCGTATCTTTAACGGAGCTCTTGGATGGTACGGCAAATGTCAGTTTGTATAGACAATATGCCAAGGTTACCTTGAAAGTAGCTGATGCGGTAAAGACTGCTTTCCATGAAGAAGATGCTGGTCTTATCATCAATCATGCAGCTGCAAAGAGTGCTATCGCCCCTGCTGGTTATACAGAACCAACCGATGCCTTAGCAGAGACAACAGAGTTTAGTAGCACAGATTTCGGCGATGGAACAAGCCGTGAAGTAATGGTAACAGAAACATCTGCAGGTAAAGCTTTCGCTATCATCAAGGCAAAATACAACAATGTAGAAGGTTACTATAAAGTGGGGCTCTACAAGGATGCAACAACCAAGAAGAATCAGTATGCCCTCTTGAGAAACCATAACTATATCATCACCGTAACCAAGGTGAATGACTATGGTTTCAAATCTTTGTCTGAAGCTATCAAGGCTGAACCGGAAAACAGATTGGTGGCAGATGTTGTAGATGACAATCCTGCCATCACCAACATGATAGCTTGCAAGGATTACGAACTGGGTGTTAGCGATAATTTGTCCCTCAAGGCAACAGCTACTGAAGCAAAAATCACTTTGGTCACTACGCTCAAATCTGCAACATATGGTGTAAATATCAATGATAGCAGGGATAGCTGGATCAAAAGCTATACTCAGGAGGGTGAAGGAATTACAACTCCTGAAAGTGGTAGCCTGTCATCTTCTGGCAAAAAATATCTTTTGAAGTTTACGCTGGTTCCAAACACTCATGAAACCCCAAGAACAGGAACGGTTACGATATCATCTGGTGATCTCAAACTTGATGTGAAGATAACCCAGGCTGGTTTCAATTTTATGAGAGACGACCCTAAGCGTAAAGTCATCATGTTTGAAAATGACAGTGAGTATAAATCAGACTATTTTGCCTGGTTGGATAAGGAGGTTAAAGGAATCAGACCAGATCAAATGCAAAACGTAAAAAGAAATGATGGTCTTCATTTTACTGTAGGAAAGAATGCCTACAGTTATAAGATTCCTAAGCTGACAGGGGATAAACTTACAGATAACGATAGCCATTTCACTGTTAGCGATGACGGACGTTACTGGAAAGTGACGTTGGCAGATAAGCACGATAATAATTATAATCTTTGGAAAGGCACCTTTACGATAAAAACGCAGCTGGTATCAACATCACCTACACTGTTTATCATACTGGTATCTTCCATGAGATAACAGAAAATATGGCAAACAAATATGAATTAGCAGAGGGTGGTGATGACAATCTTAAGATAAAAGGTATGTTCTATTATGGTGTAGTGAAGGTGCAGGGACAAACTAAAACCTACATCATGCTTGACCGTAATCTGGGTGCTACCGACAATAGTCCTTATGCACCAGACGTCAACGAACTTAAAGACCATAAAGGTGCTATCGGTGGATACTTCAAGATTTCAGAGGATAAGAATAAATCAGATGTCAAGCAGGGGAATCTATCCTCTACTCTATCTCCTGAAGGCTTTGAAATACCAGAGAAATCGGTGTTTGAAGACTTGATTGCAAATGGTACGCTTAAAACAGAGGTACGCCATACTGTTCTTGGAGAATCGTACTATTGTACATTTATGAATACAACAAGCTCTGAGTTGAAAACCATCTATCTGCCATACGGAGGATATCTGGAAGGTGAAAGCCATAAATATCAATGCACGTGGTCTTTTGGACCAAAACACTAGTCTCTGGAACACAAGGATTCAGTGGAGGAAGTCCGGAATATGGTTACTGGTATAACTATTTCGACGTGTACAACGATAAGAAGGGTTTTTCCAACGTACGTTTCGTGAGTGGTAGTAATGGAAATAACACCCATCGCTACAAGGCGATGCCATTACGATTGATCAGTAAGACAGTATTAAAGAATCCTACACTTTAATATAAACAAGAGAAATCCACAGCAGGCACTCAAGCCAGCTGTGGATTTCTTGATTCTTAGCTTCTCTCAAATCTGCAACTTCATTTCATCAATACGAACGCCAAAATCATCCATATAGCGTTTGTATATATAAGAGGCAACTTGTAATATTCCCATCATAGTCATTATTCATCTTATAGTTTATTGCCGCAAAGTTCCGCTTTTTTATTGAAACCACCAAAGAAAACCACAATAAATCTGCAAGTTATATCAATCCAAAACGTTTCAACAACTTCATGGAAATATTCTCATAAGAACAAATAGCCTTTTTTATTTCTACCAAATCATTCTTATTAATTTTTCCCTTCATCTTATCTATTGAAAACAATTCTGCAAATCGTTCCTTTGAAATTCTTTTAAAATCAGAGCAATCGACAAATCTATCTTGGTCACCCAAAAACTCATACTCAGAAGCCTTCAATAAATAGTGCAATTTCCTTCTACTTTCAGGAAGGTGCTTATTGATTTCTGAGTTGATAAGTACAAAACCAATCGCATTTCCTTCTTGGTCTTTACCCACAACTACAAAGGACTTCTTTCTCCCTTCATCTCCTTTATTTTTAGGAATAATACCTTCTCCTTTTGTCAGGCAAAGACGATAAACTTCACCCTCCTCAACTGTATCAAGGAGTAAGTTTTGAAGCTGATTATCATTTCCCAGCAATTCTTTGAAGTTCACCATAGCCTAAGCCTCCAAAATAGAATCTATAAATTCCTGTTCCTGGAGATACTCTAAAAACTCATTAGAAGCATCACCTGCTTTTGCAATATTCAGAGAGGTCATAACAGCATTATGATTTTTATCCCATGCCTCATGCCAGGCAGAATCATGAGATAGCTCAGACAAAGTCTTGGTATCCATATCTTTGTATTTATCAATGGCAGCATCCAACGCTTCTATCTCAGCTTTACTCAATTCGTCCAAGTCAGGCTTTTCGCCAGCTTTCACAAAAAACCAAGCGCATTCCCCACCAGCAGGTAACAAAGAATCGCTAATAGCTTTGACATCCTTATTGTTTCCCTTGCCATTCATTAATTTCAAGGCATCATAAAGATGAGAGGGAACCGGTCCGTGTTCCATGGCGATAAAAGTATCCTTAACTAAATGTTGACCATATTTTGCATAGAGATTCCTTTCCGCAAAATAGATAATCTTAAACAAATGAATGAAATCCGTTTCACCACATTTGTCTAAGACATACAAAGCTACCGCTTTAAGCTTAGCGATATCCTCCGCCGACATTTTATTCATACTTCTCATAATCAATTCCTTCTATATTTAGCACTTCTGCCGCAAAAATACGCTTTTTCCTCGAAACCACCAAGAAAATCACAAGAAATTTGCAAATTATCAGCAGATAACCACGAAAATCTGTAAACGTAACTACTCAGCACCCCTATGGGCATGAGTAATCGTCTTACTGTTGTACTACAGCAAGAATTGCATTGAATTTAGAATTTCCGTTCTTCATAGCAGTTTCAGCAATGGAGTGCAACTTGGCAAAATCATCGGCACCGCTGTCTGTTCGGAAGCAACCGCTGACTTTCTGCTTTATCTTGATTTTCCTAACTCCCCGCTCACTGGCATTGTTCTCGTAAGGCACACTTGGATTGGAGAGAAAGGTAAATAGGTAGTCTTTGACTTTAAGGATACCCCTCTTGAATTTCTCAAACTCGTTATCTAAATGCGTGAGGCTTTCACCCAAGAGGTTCTTCATCTTTGTCTTCAGTACCTTTATCTTTCTAGAGGTAATGTTGTCCCTCTTCTGAGATTTATAGAGTGTTCTATCAGATGGATGAATCTCCGTGACCAGTTCTGGTTTGGATCCAGTTCGTTCAGATACTTTGCATTCCTAAGAAGATGAGCCAGGCAGACCTGATGGTCCTTAACATTCATCTTGAAGTAGCTCTGATGTCTGTCAGTCACAAGTGTCGAATAGGGAAGTCCCTTTGGAAACTTGGAATCTATGGCCTTCTGACCTCGCGATTCTGACTGGAACACGTATGTAAGCAGGTCGTTCTGGAATATCCAGTTCCAATGCAGATGCTTTCCTACCGTAGCACCAGTTTCATCGGCTCCTACGACAGACGCTGTTTCCAGCCTCTTGCGTATTTCCTCATATGCACAGTCTGCCTTGCCGCTATTCTCTTTGAGTATGTTCTGCACTGTACCCTCACTTATATTCTGGCCGGACAGGTCGGATATAAGTTCTGCAATCCTTTGAACGGAATACACTGCACTACATTAAGGTATGTCACCAGTGCACGGAGGTTGTCACCATACTTGATACGACAGTTGGGAGCTTCGCAGTTGTTTACGCAACCGCATTCACAGACCTTCTCGTAATACTGTTCCTCGCAGGTCTCTACGACCACCTTGATATCAACAATTTGTGTCTTACGGATCTTCTGGCATGGTATATCAATCAAGAGCCGACCACAGCATTTACAATAGACGGGGTCGTGCTTTACAATTACGTCTGGTTCTGCTATAGTCTGCAGTGTGCCCCTTGTGGCCAGGCTGTCCACCGCTCGGCTTTCCGCTTGGCTTGCGAAGAGACTTTGTCCTGCGCAGCTCACGGGAAGCGATACTCTTGGGATGGAGGGATACTGCTGTTACTGCTGTTTTCTCGGGCTTTCCTGGTGTACTTGATGTATCGTCATCAGCTCCCTCGAGTTCCTTGATGCGCTCTTTAGCAACGGCAAGTTCTGCCTTTGTGGAAGCAAGTTCTGTCTTTAGATTATGTATCTCCACGTCCTTCTGGTTAATGACACGGTTGAGGCGTCCGATCTCCTCAGTCTTCTCGGAGTCGGACTTCTCAAGTTTGCGCAGACGCTGGTTTATCTGGCGCAAAACAACATCTATGTCAGTACAGTCGCTTGCCATTTTTTGGTGCAAAGATAAGCATTTTTCTCCACATGGCAAAATCACGATTTACATCCCTTAACGCAGACTTTTGACTTACGGGGAATGCAAAAACGCATCTCCTGGCAGATAATCTGTTGAAAGGCGATAATAGACAAAGGAGACATGTTGGAGGCATCATCGGAAAAGAACTCGTTAAATGAACTGTTTTAAACAGCCTACGTCCTCATCGACTCAATCATTAAAAAGTTTGTAATGATGAAGAAAATAAGCAAAATCAAGTTTATGCTTTATTAACGAGAAGTTTTCTATAGGGGTGCTGAGTAGTTACCTGTAAACGATAAACTATTAATCTTTATTAAATTATGAATACTATCGCCCCATTTTACGCCATAATGATGTATATTTGCAATCAGACTGATTATCAATTAAACATTATAGGCTTATGGCACAGACAGCAATGACAGTCCGTATGGACAAACAGCAGAAAGCACAGTTTGATAAACTCTGCGAACAGTTCGGTATGAGTGCGAATACCGCCATTAACATCTTTGTTAAGGCAGTAATTCGCAGTAAGAGCATTCCATTCTCCATTCAAGCAAAGAATGAAGAAGAAGATGAAGTGACTGCGAAAGCTAAGGCTGCGTTCAAGCAACTTAGAGCTAAAGCAGAAAGAGGTGAAACCCCAGAGCTCACGCTTGATGAAATCAATGAAGAAATCAGAGAAGTCAGACGATTAAGAAAAGAACGCAATGGTATATGCAGTCATTGATACAAACATATTTGTATCAGCCCTTATCACCCACAACTCAAATGCTTCAACAGCAAGAGTTCTTGAAAGTTTGTTCCTTCATCGTATTATACCTTTATATAATGATGACATTATAAAAGAATACGATGAAGTGCTTCATCGCGCAAAATTCAAGTTGTCAGACGACCAAATCTGCACAGTTATAGAACTTGTAAAGCAAAACGGAATTGATTCGTCCCGTTTTCCTTATGCTGGCGAAATGCCAGATGAGGACGACCGAGTCTTCTATGAAGTCTGCCTGAGCAAGGAAGATTCCTTCTTAGTAACAGGTAACCTCAAACACTTCCCAAAAGAACCGCAAGTGATTACAGCAGCAGAAATGATGGAAATCTTAGACAACGAACTATAAGATGTCATTACAGCAGGTGTCGCCAGCTCTCGTAGTAGGCGACACCTGTAACCACGCTAACGAGGTGGTATCATTTGATTGATGCAAGCGGTACTGTTAGAGTGCTATAATTATCTCATTGTTTCTGTTTCATCATTGGTGTAGTTGATAATTTACAGGAGTGATTTCTCCATGTTGTTTGGCTCACGAGTCACAGCCATCGGCTCTCCTTCAAATGGTGTCTCTGGCATCAAGTCCATCAACTTCTTCTTCATCCCCCGATGATTGGGGTATTGTCCTGCTGTCTCTTTGATATAACGGCATACCTCCTGGCGTTTCTCCTCGGTCGCTCCATCTTGGCGCGATACCGTTGCTTCTCCATAGACCGTTTCCGCTGCTCGTCCCATTTGATCCGCAACAGCTTTTCTTCCCTTATCTGGAGTTCAATATCTCAGAATTAGGTGTATTCATCACCTCTTTCTTCAGATGCTTCTTGATGACTTTTTTCAGATAGTGTCGCCATGCCTCCTTGTTCTCTTCGGTAACGAATGGCGGGCATTGCTTTCCGTAGAAGGTGTGCCAGGTGAATGGCTCGAAGTCGAGATACTAGAGGAAAGATTTATGTTGTGGGTTATTTTGTTTCATTATTTTCCTTTTCTTCTTGTTTAGCTAATTCTGCAAGTTTTTTCAATTCGTTAAAATCTTCAGAACTTGTCTTTTGAGACATACTTACCCATTTTTCAATAGGTATCCCCAAACCATACTCGCCTTCTTCATCAATATTTTCTCTAGGTTTTTCTTTCGGCTCATGTCTCAATGGTTGAATCATATCAGCAGAAGCATCAACATTATATAAAGCAGCCCCAGTAAGTTTTGTCGTTCCAAAGTTTGATTATTAGATGATGATATCAAATTCTTTTCCCTGCCAAACAATAAAACATACATTTTCCACTTTTTGCCAAATAAGTATTAAGAGCAGACCTTCTAATAAGAAAGCAATGACATCTTTCTCCATTAATTGATCTAGTTATCGCAACAATATCATTATTGATCTTATCTCTAACGATTCCTCGTTCTGCTGTATATAACCCGAGTCTTTCCATTATATCAGGAGAAGGAGCAAAGACTGTTGATGCTATATTTCCTTCATTAACTATACCTCTATAATCTTCTTGCAATTCTGCTTCGTAAGTCAATTCTACATCACAAGGTATTTCTCTTTCAACATATCCATCTTCATAGAGTGAAGACTTGTAAGAATTTGCCCAAGGATAATCATTCCAAAGATAATCAATAGAACCTGTCGATTCTGGCATCCATCTTCCATAGAAATTGGCAGTTCTTGCCCATTCAGCAAAAACGGACTTATTCTCTAAATCTACTAGACAAGTGTTATAATACAAGAAACGCTCTCTAATTTGTTCTTTTTCAATATCATCATTTTCTTTTCTTGTATCGTATCCTTGAAGTACGACCCATTCACATCCGTCACGATCAACTTGAATCGGTTCAAAAGGAGGCATACCCTTCTCTTCGTTTTTCCAAGTTTCCATGCTCAGTTCCATTGTTGAATCTTTAGAATATTCATCAAATAAATCCTTTACAACATCATCCAATGAGTCGTTCTCTCTTAAAGCAATACTGCGTTAAATTAACATTTAATCGTCTGTAAATCAATAACTTATATTAAGAAATTCTTATGAAAACTTAACTATAAAGTTGGTCAAGTCGCTGATTTTCAGTAACTTTGCAAATCACGACAAACGCAAAATTATATGAATACAGGACTTGACCAATATATGGATATCTTTAAAGATGCAGTTGAAGATTCGGCTGCAAAGTTAACAAAAAGTTTCGAGAAAATACTCATCGAGGTGATAATTTTGTTCATGGTAATACCAAGAAAGATAAATTTCACCCAAATGGGGAGGTATGGCTCGCATGTTGAGCAAACCTATCGCAACGCATTCGGCTTAAAAAAGTCGAAAAGCATTGACTGGCTCAAACTTAATGTCTCACTTGCCAAGCGCTTCTTTGGTAAACAGGGAAGATGGGCTATTGCCATTGATCCCAGCTACATCAGCAAAGCTGGCAAGAAGACTCCACATATCGGTCGTTTTTGGTCGGGATGTGCACAGTCTGTTAAACATGGTCTCGAAATCATGGGTATTGGCCTCATTGATATTGATGCCAAAGACTGCATGATGTTAAAAGCACATCAGTCGCTAAGTAATAAAGAACTGAGTCTTAGAAACAAGACTATGGTAGATTTCTATATCAGCGTCATTAAGCGTTACCGCAAGGAACTTCTTAAACTCTCAACCCTCATAGTTGCAGATGCTTACTTCTACAAGTACATTTGTTAATGGGATAAAAAGAAGGGTTCTCTTTGATAAGCCGCTTTCGTGACAATGCTTGTCTCTTTTATGTCTATGCTGGTCCACGTACTGGAAAACGTGGTCGCCCCAAGACCAAGGATGGCAAGATTAATATGAAGAATCTTGACCTCACTCGAATGGAGAAGATGGAGATGAAAGATATAGAAGGAACAGCTTATACTTTGATAGCCTATTCCAAGGCACTCAGGTGTAAAGTTAGACTTGTCATCTGGCAGATGCCGAATGGCAAGAAGAAACTATTCTTCTCTACAGACACCTCACTTTCGGGTGAAGAAGTACTTCTTTATTATAGAACCAGGTTCCAGATCGAATTTTGCTTTCGTGACGCCAAAGGCTATACTGGTCTTATGGACTGCCAGGCTCGCGATAAGTGGAAACTCGATTTTGCTTTCAATGCTTCGTTCACATCACTAAATGTTGCCAAGGTAACTATGAAGGAGATGGGAATGGAATATTCTATGTCTTCATTTAAGTCACTGATGACCAACATTTATCTGGTGAAACGAATTTTTAAAGCAAGCGGGTACACCCCGAACCGAACTTTAATTAGCAAGATTTTCAAAGATCTCTCGTGCTTACAGCGTATAGCTGCTTAGCACATTATTGAATTATTAACGAACTATTGTTAAAGAAGGGTCCAAATAAATATGATTAGATACTAACCAAGGATAGTTGACCGCCCAAAATTCCTTATTTCGTGACCATTTGTCTTTACATAGTTTACAAGTATCTAAAAGATAGGCATAAACTTCGCTCAAACCAATCCATTGGTATTTCTTTCCTATTCGTTCAGTTTCATGAAAATACCCAGATTCGTATGGTACATAGCTATCATATTCGTCCAATGTTTCATTCCATCCATATTTGTTTTTTATTAGCAACGCAATAGCTTTTGAAGTTTTCTTAATGGAAACAGGCATTCCATCCATTATAAATTTGTCTAACTCATCAGATGTATTTCCTCCCATAATATAACGATAGAAGTCCCAGACAAACAAGGAACGGTGCAAACTATCTGCACCATGATTTGTTCCAAAGAAATTCTCTGGAATGTTTTCGTTTGGAATATTCTCATATGGATTACTCTTTGGTACATTATATGGAGGTTGTGCTGCAGTCCAATATGTATTGTCACCTGAAAGATGCCATTGCCATTCCAATATTTTTAGTGTCCAATGTCGTATGACAAAATCATTAGGAGCTAGCCCATGAGGAGAATACAATAATTCTACAATTTTCTTACTGATAGACAAATTACTGGTTCTTATTCTTACAATATATCCATAAATGGCAGCATACAAGCCTTGCAAGACATAAGGATCATTTACCTCTTTGAAAGCATCAATCAAGAATAATACACTATCTACTGAATCTATCTCTTCCAACTGATTGATAATATGCCTTAATGTTGGGAAACGTACACTTGGATAAGAAGCACTTAACATCCAGACTCCAAATATTAGCAAAGACTTTCTACTTATCCCTTTGTTATTCCACAACGTCTTTAACTCATCATTTATATAATAGAAAGAATTTGCTGATGCAGACCATATCGTATCTCTTTCGCTCATCCTCATGGAAAGTAATTTACCATGGAACTCGCTTATCACAGTTTCATTGTGGCTTATCAACAAATTAATGAATACATGAGGCTGAAGAAAATCGGGATGAGTATCCAATATTTCCTTCATTATTGTACCATCTGTTTTCATATGGTCATTAGCCACATTTCTGAAAGCCAAACTCTCAATAAACAAACGGGTCAATTTTCCATTTATAATATCCTTTTGATGCCATAATCTTACAGGAGGATTCCAAATAGACAAAAATGCCTTTATGAAGTTGAAGATTTTTGTACTATCTATGAATGTTTGATATTCTGCATAAGTAAAATCAATAAGCCGACAAAGAAACTTTAGTTTGGAATAGTCGTCATCTTTATGTTTCAAAAGAACGTTGGCTTTCAAATAGTCTCCCATACTATCATATTCAAAGGTTATCCATTCTGTGCCATCATACGTCTTGTATTCCATAAGCAAATTAGCTTTGAGAGTATTGTTGAGTAAATCATTGCTCCACATTCTGTATGGACATAAATGGTAAGAATAAGATTTCACCTTTTCTCTTGACACATCTCCACATTGTAAATTCCACAAAGAATAATAAGCGATTTTGTCCAAAAGGCATTTTGTATAATTCATACGAGGATCAACATCTGCACCGACAGAAACGCTATGGTTTCGCTTGTATATGTAGCTATTATATATTTTTATTATATCGGGAGATTCCAACTCTTTATAAAAGAATTCACTATAAGCTTCACAAAAGATTTTCAAGAATAAAGGATTACTAAAAGCTTGTATCTGATTAAAATCATCAAAGTCCCTATCAATATCATAATATTTGAAAAATTTCGCTACTGCATCTCTAACATTATTAAAACCATGTATTAGCAATTGTTCAAAACCTTCAATTGTCTTGTTCCAAACATCTGTAAGCCCTGCTTGTTTTCGAATGGAAACTATGATTTTAATTCGATTCCATTTTTCTAACTGCTTAAATAATATCGGAAGTTTCTCTTGCCAGAAATACATACCTGCACCTTCATTGATGGCATCAATAATTAATATGGCATACTTCTCTTCTTTCTGCATTTTATCGTTAAGCAGATCAAAAGAGTTGGGTTGTTTCTATTTTAATTTTCTCAAAATGGTATCCAAAGGCATTTCATTTCCAGAGAAATCGGTTCCAAAAAACAGATATACATTTTCTTTCTTATACAATTTTTCTGAAACCTTACATAAGGTAAAAGTCTTACCACATCCTGCTTCACCTATGACAGCTAATCCTTTTTGCTAAGAAGATTAAGATTGTCAAGATATTGTTTAACCTTAAATATAATGCCAGATATTTGTTCTCGTTCTTTTGCTGTAAACAAATGTATAGAGGAATTAGTATCATGATTATCTCGTAAGTTCTTAAACTTATCAAACTCATCCATAAATTCCTTTGTGATGACCAGCTTTTCAAAATGCTTTTTGCGGAACTTTTCTAATTTAACTTTTTCTTCTCCGCTCTTATCTTTTCGGAAAAGTTCTTGAAATCAGATACAATTCTATCCAGATCTTCATCAAATCCAATCCCTGCAAACCATGATATTGTCTTTTCCGTATCTTCATCATCAACTTGTAAATCACGAGAGAATCTGCTTCCGGCTTGTTCTTGTGCTTTCAATATATGCTTGAAACATGTTCCAAGTCCGAAATCAGAAGTGTCTTGTAAGTCTGCATTAGCCTCAAACTTTATTCCTTTTTCTTTCAGATTATCCATAACAGAATGAATCGAGGTGTATCCTAAAGAGTTATAAAGTTCGTCTGTTACGACTCCCACAACAGAACCAAAATCATTGATAACAGGTGAACCCGACATTCCCATATAGGTAGACAATGCCAATGTATCTATTCTTCTGACAACAATATCAAATTGATTTGGAATGCTTGGTACGGATCGGACATTCATCACAGAGAACGAAAAGGCATCAATACCATTACCTAATTCCTCTGGATATCCGACAATAGACAAAACTTGCCCTTTTCTACAATCAGAAGCCAATAATTGGAGTGAAGTGCATTCATTCGTATAGTCAACACAGTTCAGAATAGCAATATCCTTACCTTTTGCCAGTTCCTCACAAGTGCATTCCTCAGTTATGCCATTTACACTTATAAATATATCACTTTCGTCAGCAACGTATTCTGCTACAACATGAAATGCTGTCAGCAATTTCGTTGGTGAAATGAAGAAGGCTGTTCCTCTTTCACTTCCACACCAGACTGGAACCACAATACTTCCAGCAACATCCTCAATATTCAAATGTGTATTCATTTTCATTGGTTAGTTTTGCCTTACAGCTTTCTAAGAGTTCTTTATATTCATCTTTTATCAAATATTGAAGTTCGGTAAGATTCTGTATTCTGTTATAATGAACCGTGTGGGATTGAATTCCATCCTCAATAGGATGAAGTATGATTTTCGCCAACGTTTCATAGTTGGGGCCTTCATCTTTCTTTCCTCCAATTAGGAAATAGTGTTCAGAGTCAACTAGTAGGGATAGTTCATTACTCATATTGTTTTTGCTTCCATGATGCGGTATCTTGATAGCTTCAAACAAAATATAATTATCATCGTAGTGCTTCTTTATCGCTTCACACAATTGAGAGGCAATAGCATCACCACCCAATAATATTCTCTTTCCATTGAACTCCCATACCAAGGCCAATGAAGCTTTGTTGGGTGAAGTAATACCAGCCTCATTCGGATTTGCAGCTGCTTTTTTCTGCAGAAACGATTTGGTTATCTTAGATGAACTTATTGGTATCATCTTTTTTATTTGTGGCTTCGATGCAGCTATCCTTAAAAGCATCTCCCAATAAGCATCTTGATTTTCAAATGCTCCTTGTGGTGGTCTTGAGTGAACGCATTTCACATATTCCTTTACAAAGTAATCTTTCAGATTATCCCATGCTTCACTTGATGGAGATAAAACGAAGAACTGCCCCCATTTTGTATCGCTCCCAACATTCATAGTGTCACCTTCTATAAGTATTTTCCTGTTCCACGCTTTAAACCATTTGTCATTTGATTTCAACAACAGACTGAGAAGCGCAGCTTGAGGAGCACTTATTTTGGTATTATTCGGAATAGGTGCCAAATGTATGTTTGCAACATATTGATCTAACAGTTCCTTATCTTCTGTCGGAATTTTGGCGGTTGTATTTTCATCATAATTCTGGAAACAATTGAATATAATCTTACCAATTTCTAAGTTTCCAAATTCTAAAAGCATTTTAATAATGCCTGCAATATGATCATCATCATAGTGGGTTACAATGAGCATATCAATTCTCATTCCAAGACCATGTTCTACAAATGCCTTAATCTTTGGCGTAAAAACTCCACAATCAATCATGATGTGAAAACTTTCACCACTCTTTTCATCCTCTAAAATCAGAAAAATACAATCACCACATCCTGATTGAAATGTTCTAACCTTTGCTTTCATAGTTCAAAGTCTTTCTAAGTCGTAGTTATCAACATACACTTTTCTGTCTTAACCGAGCCATTTTTATAAATGCATCATCATTCAGATTAGATACATCTATTAAACTGCTACAATGAGTATATAATGATAGAAGCGAATTGAAAATATCTTTCTCTTTAGGGAAGACCTCTATCAAATGTGTCAAAAGATTGTCCCCATGCATAGACATGCCTCCCAAAATGGCGTTTTTATAATGATAATCCCATTCTATGTTACCATTTCCATAAAATATCACCAATCTACATAATAAATTCAGACAAGTATCTTTATCATCCTTCAGGAACTTTTCGAAACATTTATTCCAATGCTCCCTCATATCATAATCACATTGTATATGTTGAATTGTGTCTATTTCTTGTATACCTAGTTTTCCTTTACTTTTGGCCACTTTTTCCTTGAAAAATCTGTCTGCCAATATAATATTCGTGTCATCTATGTACTTTCTATCGAACATAAAATAGCCAATTTGATTTGACATGACATTCAAGCAGACTAACAAGATATTGATGTTAGAATAAGTCATACACAACTGAGTAAAATCATCTTGTTTGGCTTTCAACCTAGCCTGGCTGTATCTTTCATATATGCAAGCAAGCACATTGAACAACTTTTGTCTGCTTGTTTCCCAACCTTCATAACCTGCCAAAGACCTTATCATGCTGTAGTTGGGCAAATTCCTCCCATACTTATAGGATAACTCCATAAAAATGAAGAAACGTTTAAGGATATAAGTCTCCTTATGTTTTTTCACATATGGTATAGCATATGTAAACTCTGACAAGAAAAGTTCATCTCTTTTAGTCTTAAATATATCAACAAGTTTGTTGTAATATATCTTCTTTTCTGAGTTTAGCATATCGACAACTTCAATCCTTGGCACCATATAGCTTGCATCAGTATTTGAGAAATACTTGAAAAACATATTATGTCGGCAGATACGATTGGAAGCTACATTTTGTGAGCCTTGACCAAACATAAGATTCATAAGTTCTGGTATGATGTCATTAGAAGTAATCATAGTTTTCACTACCGTCTCCGCAAACTCTGGTATTTCAACTTTTTCAGATCGTCTCTCTTCATATGGTGGATTAATATCATTAACTCGTATACTTTCAACTTGTCTTAAAGCCTCCTTTTCCTCCCTCTTTTGAATAATATTCAAATCTCCTTTCCATTGAAGCAATATGTCATTTCCTGAGCGTACTACATCTAGCAGATTCAGACTATGATCTCTCAATTGCAAGTAATATTCCATATTCAATGTCTGAACCATTGTCAACAGGAATAAATCAAAGAGATTCAGCTGTCGTATATCTTGCATAGAGTCGATGGCAAGAAAGTAAGAATTCACAAACCGATATACTTCTCTCATATTAGAGAAGGCATCCCTAATGTAGACCACATTACGGATTTGTGATACATACAATGCTCTCGTTTTTTCATCTATTTCAAGTTCTTGGTATTTTCTATCCAATAATTTCAGTAATTCCTCGAAGGCAACGTTCTCATTCGCTGGTAATTGAAACTCCAAGTTGAAGAATTTCTTCAGATACTCCTCTGCATTGTCGATATTCAAGCTATTCAACATTCTTTTTAGATGAAGATTGTCTGCTGCAACAATATAGAACACATTAGGAAAATCTGCAGTATCGCGAATGATTTTTAAAACCATCATTAACTCCTTGTCTTGTAAACGGTCCACATCATCGATGGTAATAATAACTGGACGGTCTATCGCCATCAACTCATCCCTTATCTGGTCATGAGTAGTTTTTAATGTACTTTTTTCCTTCAGAAATGGATCAAAGCTTAGAGAGAAACCATTCGCTTCATATTTAAAGGTTGCCAATAACAACTTTAAATACTGACGCATTGGACTATTTAAACGTGGAAGATATTCACCTACTTCTATTCTGAAAGAATCAAAGAATTCATTAACTATTCCCATTTCTGTATCGCAGAGCCAAGGCTCAAAATGTATACTGATAACAGGAACTTTTCTTTTTTTGATTTCTTCGTCCAACATCATTAGAAAAGATGTCTTTCCTTGTCCATAGTGTTCTCCAATATGAATAACAAAGGAATGATTGTTCCTTTTTTGATTGGAAAATGAACTATATATCTTGTCCAACAATAGTTTTGCATAATTTTTTCTGTTAAATAAGTCTGAAGAAGTCGGTGAATCAAAGTAAAATGGAGAAACAGCCATAGCATACTTTTCTTTGGCCTGACTTTTAAATACATGTCGATAAAGATAGAAAAATTCCACCAATAAAGCAATACAAGCCAAAGTAACAGAAGTCCATAGATTTTCCTTTGCAACATTGTGGCCTAACCATTGCCATTCCATTTTAACAAATGAAATCATGTTTGGTAGCAGTAATACCCCAAACATGCAAAATATACAACAATATTCTATTATTCTTTCTCATTTTTTTACAGCAACACTCATTTTGATCACCAAGGCGTAATCCCAATCAGATCTTCCTTCATCTTCCGATAGAGATTATGCTCTTTTCTATCAATATCTATCTTAAATTCTCTTTCACAGATTGCATCTTCACTGCACCCTTCAAGATCTGCATAGTCATGTAGCATCTTAGGTGTGAATCTGTCTTTTTTATCCAACCACCGTAATGCTTCCATTAAGCAATCTGTATTATAGCGAGATTTCAACCCAAACAAATCCACCGATTTCTTATATGTTGCATCCTTGTAAACAAAGTCTATCTCAAAATTATCTGGTATATCCTCCCTTTTCTTCCAAGCTATAGTTGCTTTCGGATTGACAACAAACAAAACGTTATTCCAAAAGTTGTATGCGGGATTTGTCGGACTTAGTTTGACGATCTCATCTTTTGTGTCTCCAATAGTTTGTGTTCCCTTTATCGCAGGTCCATTGCAAGTTGTACAAGAAGGTACAAAATTGTACAAAGATAAAGCTACTAATGGACAATTTCCTTTGTCAAGTACATGTTCAGTATCAAACCGTCTTACACGTTTTCCTTTATGGTCAAAAGGAGAAACTTTCGCCATGTCACAATACACGCAATTCCAAATTTCAAATTTATTATCAGGGTTGAGTAAAAATCTCTAATATTGTCTTTGAAAGAAGTGTAAGTGAATACTTTTTTAGCAGCGTCATTAACTTCTTTTGCTTGTATATCTGTCAATCCATTAATATAATTTCTATAATGGAAATACACATCTACAAGTTTCTTAAAGTCGGCTGTAAGAAGTTTCTTTGCTGTCATACCAGGAAACATTGCTCCAGCTAATCGAGGGCAAGAGCGAACCCCTTTATCCCATTTCTTGTCCAAATCTTGTACATATAGCTGATTATAAGCCTTATGCAATGCCCTTTTGTCTTGTGAACTTACAAACTTATACATGATTAGTGCGCTTTATATAATCTTCCATATAATCAAGCATTCTTCCTACCAAATCTTTCAAGTAGGGGTCTGCTACATATTTATATACATATTTGAAGCGTTCCTTGTTCTTTTTGAAAGTATTGGTGATGTCTTCTTCTCGCTTCGCAGCTTGATATAAATTGACAATCTTCTGTATTTCTCTTGATGCCACATTACCAATTACAGAACTTAGGAAAAAGCTGTCGCCCAACAGTTCTATGATATTGGCTCCCAATGTACCCTTTACGTTCATTGTATCTTCACCCAGACAAAGCACATTCGAATGAGGTATGTCGCTTAGCAGAAATGGAGAATGAGTTGCCAATATGATATTTACTCCATACAAGTTTTTAAAATGTGCATTTTGTAATGCCTGTAACAATAATCCCATAAAACTACGCTGCAATTCTGGATGGAAATATAACTCAACCTCATCGAATATCACGTTGACAAAACGATATTTGATTATTTTCAGATGGTCTTTGTCCTGATAAAAATCATTCCATTCGGAATCCACGTTTATCAGATGATACATAAAGTTGCTGATAGTATAAGCTATTTGCCTTTCTCCCGAACTTAGATTCCGAAAATCAATAATGCCGGTGTCACCATCTTTTTTCAATAGCAAGAAGTGTTCAAATATCGGTGGTGGAAGTAAGTCTGTCTCTTGTAGTTGATGCTCTGGATGAATACGCTCCCCAACCATAGCATTGATAGTATTGCCCAATTCATCCAAATTATATGTATTGTCAGAATCCAAATAAATGTCCTTCTTCAAATACATGATTGTACGCAGAAGTTTCTTCGTAACATGCGTGAAATCTTCTGATAATGGAATCAATTTTTTACAGACATCTTCATATTTGGCTTTTGTCTTGCTGAGGTAATTGTAAATTGAACTATATTTTTTGTAATTAGAGACAATCTTTAATGTCTTATATACAATATAGTCGTAGGCATCTTCGCGTAGCTTTTGTCCTTGTGGGACAGTGCTAAAATGATACAGGCTATCCCAGAAGCCGATAATCCAATTGTATATATTATCAAAATTCTGAGAGATATTCTGTTGCCTACCGATACCTATCTGGCTAAGCATATTTTCCCTTGAAAACGATTTGTTGCTTATCGGTTTTATCCGTATCGCTACAATGTGAAGATTTCCATTGACAACACGTTGTGGATAATGACCAGCATTGTCCTTATAAAACAGCAAGTTCTCCATGCGTTCCTTGGCAAGCAAGTTTTCCTTTGTTATCTTCAATATGCCATCCTCTCTCATGGGATGTAAGACTATTGGTGTTTGATAACCATCGTTTTTATGGAATATTCCTTTCAGCCAAATTTGGTCTTCTGTGATATGGTTATCATCAAAATTGCATTTCTTGAATAATTTTTCAAGACGTTGAATAGGGGTAGCTTCTTCAAAGTAATCCCGATAGTTGAACCCATACATAGAATAATTGCATACAAGGGTATAGAATAGCGATTTTAGAATTACTCGTCCTTTTGAGTGCTTGTCAAGCAACTTACTTGTCGTTTCTGTAGTAGTCCTTTCATTGAGTATAATATCTTCCTTGGCAAGTACGAAGCGTAATCCTGTCACTCGTTTACGCATGAATTTTTTTAGAACGACCTTTCGTCCCCTTTCTTCCAATATATAAATGGCATTGTCGATCCTGAATGCCATTTCTGCATATACATGGTCTATGAAATGCAGATGTTCGGCGGCTGAGAAATTGAATTTTTCACCGAGAAGGGCAGCAGACAGATTGTTTATCATTCTAATTACCAAATCCACAATACTACTCTTGCCGCTGCCGTTTTTCCCAACTATGGCACAGATTGAAATTTTCAAATCATCTGTGTCATATAGAGAATAATCTCTTAGAGCCTCTTTGGTGACATCTACATAACTGTTATCATTAGCTATGGAATAGCCTTGATACAACATGTGCCATACATTGTGTTCCCACAAAGCTTTCTGTATAGCTTGAGCCTTGTTTGCATAAACAGGATTCTCGTCTTGAAATGTTGGCATTAAAGGTTTAATGCCAATGATGCAAAAATGATGTGCCATTTTATATTATGATTATAGTGTAATATTATGATTATAGTGTAAAAAACTATCAATTAATCTCATAAATCAACCTATCATTCTTTATAGGTTAGAAATAGCAGTTTCCCAACTACGTCATAAACCAATTGAAGAGTTTCCTTTTGTTGCAGCATATCCTCCAATCACGGCTTATGATTATTTCATTTTCTAAAATTTATATGATTGATTAATGTAAACTCAAAAATTCCTCATGACAAGCAACTCGCATCAAAAAATGTTTTTCTTTATATCTCAGCATACTTGCACTTATAACACCTTCCTTAACTATGGTCGCAAGGAAAAGAATGTCACCATCAATGTGTACATTTTCGTTATCAGCCTTTCGCTTTAATAATTTACTAAAGATACCTATAGCATACGAAACAGATGGGATAACAGATAATACAAATCTGCGAACATTCTTTAAATGCTCGTTTCCTGTTGATTGAGGTAGCAATTCCGATATATCATGAAAGTTTTTACCTTCCATATACGCAATTGTCAAATCTTTCAGTTTGTCTATATCTAGGTCGCCTATGTAAAGCGAGTTTTCCTCTTCTATTTGAAGTATTCCTTTTATCACTTCAACTACAGTTGGATTTGCCATCAGAGATTCAAGAATCCCATCACTTGTTTTGGTTAATTCAAAGAAAGCCCCGACCAATTCTACAGGACGCATTCCCATCAAATCGTCAAAAGTCTGTGCATCAACCCACTTCTGAATAAATGAAAGCGAATCCATATTAACACCATACTTTACAGATACATTCTGTAAAAAGTTATCTTTCTCTTCTGACTGTACCAGTCTGGCTAAAGCTTCGGAATCATTCTCCAAAGGTTCTTTGTTCTCTTTTCTTCTAAGATATGAGCCAAAAGAATAAGATAGTTTTCTCTTGATGTTTTTCTCGTCATCCCCTAAACGATACAACAAAATTTCTTCATCACGATTTACTGCTTTACCATAATTTAGGACCTCACCTACCATCCGCTCAATAGGATCTTTGATGACAAAACATTGATCTCCTCCGGCAAATACTCCATCTTTGATTTTTTGCCACTCTTTTCCAATAGTGTTATCTTGTATAGCAAGCACATGGTTTGGAATCAAAATTACTGCACCATATGAGTTGAATCCAGCACGACCGGCACGACCAGCGGCATTTAAAATTTCATGCGCTTTCAAAGTTTCTCTACCGCCAGTATTGACATCATACCTGTCATAACCAGCAATAATAACAACATCAGCAGGAAGATTAACACCTTGAGCTAAAGTTGGAGTTGCAGCAATTAAATGCACACCATGTTCTTGACGATAACTTTGTTCCATCAGATCACGTTCTTCTGGCAAAAGTAAGCCATGATGCACAGCACATGAAGTTTGATTCAACAAATACGAATAAGTAAAATCTCCAAGTTCCAATGTTAATTGATCAATCTTTGCTTGATTCTGTGCAAATAAAGCAGACAAATCCACCAAAGGTATTGCATCTTTAGCATTCTTTTGAATAGACTGAGCACTTCTTGGTGTATCAACAAATATCATCACTCTAAGCCCATTTTGCACAAAGGCTGAAGCAATCTGGCAAGCAACTTGATTTCTATTAGGAGTTAATTTTCTTGTTGTAGGGCTTATTCCTAACGAGATTTGATGATTCAACAACTTCACTTTACTATAATCCCTTACTTTTTGTGAATTCCAAACCGTTTTTAAACAAAACAAGCACCAAGGTGTTGCAAGCATAGAAGCCACCAATTTTTTCTTACTCTTATGCTGAGGATAAGTGCGAGCTTTATTTTGTAACTGCTTGATTTCAGTTTGTTCATACACCAAACACCCTTGCAATTGACGGGTTGGTTTCCACTTATCATCAAACACCAAGCACTCCCGATGCGTCACACTTTTCAGCCAATCCGCTATGTCATGGCTATTCTTGACCATAGCAGAAAGCAAGACAAAATCCACCTGAGGTAACTTTTCAAAGATTTCCAACATAGTAAACATGGCTGTCAGACTCCTTGAATCATTGCCACTTTCCTGAGCTCCCATCAGATGGAACTCATCAAAAACCACCAACCCTACATCATTGAACTTATCTGAAGCATCTCCCAATACTGTCAGACATCTTTCTGGAGTCATCACCACGATACTTTGCTTATTCTCCTCTTCAAAGTATTCAGAGAATTCTCCTCCTGCGAACATTTGTTCAGAAAAGTTTTCTTTGAATATAGCAGATAGTTCTCGTTTCATTTGGCTTTCCAAAGCATGGGTAGGAACCAATACGATGACACGCCTATCAGCCAAAATTGAAGAAGCAATTTTTAACTGTACAATCGTGGATTTTCCTGCACCTGTAGGATATGTGAAGATAGAGGATACTCCCAAATCTAAGAAACGATTATATATAGCAAATCCGTGATTTCTCCAAATAAAAGGTCTTCCTTGCATACACCTTTTATATAAGAAACTTTTCCATTGGTCTGCATCTACCCCTTCTGGCACAGGAATATTAATGAGGGCAGCTCGTTCCAAATGCTTTGTTACCCCCAATAGGAGCCTTGCGATTTTTCTGATGCCAACATAAGTATCTATTTGGTCAAACTTTTTTATTTGAAAACTCGATAATAAAAGAACTTGTTCTAAACGCTCAGTAGGTTTTATAGTTGTATTTCCCAAGAAATGAAGAGCTACATCCTTGATGCCCTCGCATAATTCATTCATCAGAAGATTGATGGCATACTCTTGATAATCACCATGAAATTCTTCTTTAGTAGTTTCGCTTTCTACTATTTCTTTTAATTTACCTTCCGCCAACATTCGAATATAGCGTAGCAAACTACCTTGAATATCATCAGCCGTATGAAACTTTCGTGCCACTTCTACAGCATCTGTTACAGCATCAGCTATCAAGTAATGCAAAACTGTACTAACATCAGAAGAAATATAATCCATAGAGACTACACTTTCTTCTTGTTGCTGTAAAAGCATGTCCTTCAGGGAATAAGCTGTCGCTGTCACAAAAGCAAGCGATTCAACATGCTTTTGATACAGGTCTTGAATCATCAATGCTTCAAGTCCAAAAATCAATTTGTTTAGTGTTCTAACTGTTTTGTCAAAGTCACCTATCAAAAGGTAACTGTCCATTGGCAAGCTGTGATTTTGCACTGACAATATGAGCATAAACACTTGAAAGCAACTGAGGCAATCGCTCAACATCAATATCATCAAACTGAGGAATATCTTTTATCAGTTTTTCTGTAATAGGATCAAACATAGGCTTAAAGAGCTTCTATTTTCTTTATAATTTTCTCAGAGAAAGCTTGCATCCACTCCCTCAGATTGTCAATATAGGTAGAACTGCCTGTACGTCTTTTAACATCACCGCTAACATGCTTCTCGTAATCTTTATAAAGCTTAGCTATATTTTCACCATCCTTATGAGATGCATCACGAGTCACGCAGATGCGGTAAACCCAATTAGCAGAATCGTTCACCTCATTCTGCAAATCAGCATATTTATCAGATATTTGTTCGAGTAAAGTTGTCGCAGAATCAAAATCGCCGTCGTATCTTTAAAATTTTCATACTTATCGAACTCAGGAAAAACTTGCTGGGTGATTTTTCCACGTGGACTTGTCGTACACTTATCCTCGGTAATAAGAATCTTTTTCAGATGTCCATCCTTCACGACAACAGCAAATCCATCAATGCCTTGCTGAGCAGGATGATGATGAGGAGCTTGTTGGCGGAAGTTCTCGCCATGATGATTGAGATATACTATAATCCAAGAAATCATTTGGAAGATCCAACCATCTCTTTTATCTACCGTCATGCCTTCTTCCAACCGCAAGATGGAAATAATTGACTTCTTTTGGTTTTCATGAAACTGAACAGCCAGGGTAGAGTCCAAAGCATCTAGCACCTTACCAACATGACGATATTGTCCCATTAACAATTCAGCTACATGCTGTGCCAAGGTATCTTCATCTAGGATGGTAAAGTTTTGTTCTTTACATGATGGTGAACAATCAGAATCTACGAAATTAAAAAGATCTGCCATAAGCTTATATAATTGTTTTATAAAACTCTATATACTTCTCTGTAATGACTTTCCACGACTTATCACCCACAAAGTTTATCTGCCGTTTCTCACGTTTTGCTTCATCTTTGAGTAAAGCGATGATGGCATTGGCAAGGGCAGTAAACCTCCTCGCCACAAAGAATGCGAGTAAGGATATCCTCAATGTACTCACCAAAGTTCACTTTGTTCAATTTGCAACTTTCCAACAATCCGAACATAAATGCCAAATTCTGGGCAGAGAAGTGTCTTCCTGTCTGAAGCCAATTGCGTCTTCCCATAGCGATATGTCTAAAAACATCTCTCTATCACCTTATCCAAAAGTTGTGATAACTTGTATGAAAGCATCTTGCGATGGTTCCTGGTGTTTCTCCTGTAAAGGATAGTTCTTCTTGTACTGGATGAGCCAGTCATAATCCACTGCTTCATCTTTGCAATACTTACGCAGACTACGTCCCTTTCGGTTTTGGTTGTAGTCCTGCATCACCTTTTCAAAATATTCTTTGCTTTCCATTTTATGCGAATTTTAAAACGGTTGCAAAGATAATATTTTTCATTCAACCCACCTTACGCTATATTGGTGGTTTACGGAATTCCGTGAAATCTGTGGGACTAATAAACAGCAAAGAAGAAAATCTGCGTCATCTACGAAATCTGCGTGACCAAACTCCAGCTCAAATAGGGCTTCAAGAAAAGAAGATTCCGAAAGATTATCTCCTGTGTTTAAGCCTCCAGAAGAAGTGCCAAGTTCTGAAGATAGGCTCGATCAATGCCTCAGCAGGATAGAATCTAACGAAATGCATATTTCTCCAAATCTTCAGGAAACACTTCTTCCCCATACTCTGATGCGTAAACCCAGCATACTTCGTAAAGTGCTTACCGAAGTTACCACCATCCAGTATCTCTGCCAACAGCAACCTCCCACGCTTCTCATCCATTGGCACTATCATCTTCTCCCCAGATAGTCCCAATGCCTCATGCAGCACATACATCACCGCCCCTGCAAACTTCCATAATCCCAAATACTTCAGTTCTCTCTGCACCACATCCAAAGCAGTAGAGGCAGAAGAACAGGAAACAGAACTCGTATCCCCTGTAGTATCCAGGCGGTCCCATCCCGCACAATCTGGCGAGACCTTTGATGGTCCGCCAACCTTAGAGCGTAGCGGTTCTGAGCACCGAGTAGGGCGGTTTCCTCCCTCTCCCCTGAGGGTGAGAGGGTCGGGTGAAGGTGGAGCCCTCTTTAATGGGAAAAGCGATGCCAATGAGTGCAATGAAAGCTCGCTTTCAAATTGCCGAGTGCAGCTTGCTTTATCAAAAAGAGGGACGGGGTGATTTTCGAAAAGGGTAAGGAAGGACGGGTAGGTTTTCGAAATAAGACATTATCTGTCCTTATACATCTCCTCATAATACTTCTGATACTCCCCAGAAGTAACATGATCCATCCATTCCTGGTTCTCAAGATACCATTTTACGGTCTCCTCGATACCCTCCTCAAATTGGAGAGATGGCTCCCAGCCGAGTTCCTTCTGCAGTTTTCTAGAGTCGATGGCATAACGCATATCGTGACCCTTTCTGTTTGTTACATAAGTAATCAAATCCAAGTCAGCACCCTCAGGACGACCGAGCAATCTATCAACAGTCTTGATTACCACCTTGATGATATCGATGTTCTTCCACTCGTTGAAACCGCCGATGTTGTAAGTCTCGGCAATCTTACCCTTGTGGAAAATCATATCGATGGCACGGGCATGATCTACTACATACAACCAGTCGCGCACGTTCTCACCCTTACCATATACAGGCAATGGCTTGCGATGACGGATATTGTTGATAAACAGCGGAATCAACTTCTCTGGGAACTGGTATGGACCGTAGTTGTTAGAGCAGTTGGTCACGATGGTAGGCATACCGTATGTATCGTGGAAAGCACGGACGAAGTGGTCTGAGCTTGCCTTGGATGCAGAATATGGAGAGTGAGGATTGTACTTGGTTGTCTCCAGGAAGAACTCCTCGCCGTAAGCCTCATGGTTCTTACCGCTGGATGCCTTGGTGGTGAAAGGAGCAGGAGTACCCTCAGGATGAGTCATCTGCAAGGCACCGTAAACCTCATCAGTAGAGATGTGGTAGAAGCGCTTACCCTCGTATCCCTCAGGAAGGCTCTCCCAGTAAATCTTTGCCGCCTGGAGCAGAGACAGGGTTCCCATCACGTTGGTCAGAGCGAAAGTGAATGGATCCTTGATACTTCTATCTACATGGCTCTCGGCAGCGAGATGGATGATGCCATCCACCTTGTAGTCCTGCATCAGTTTCAACATCAGGTCGAAATCACAGATATCACCCTTAACAAAAGTATAGTTAGGCTTGTCCTCGATGTCCTTGAGGTTAGCCAGGTTACCAGCGTATGTCAACTTATCAAGGTTGATGATGTGATACTCAGGATATTTGTTCACGAAAAGCCTTACTACGTGTGAGCCGATGAAACCAGTACCGCCCGTGATAATGATATTCTTCATTCTAATCAATGTATATATTCGAACACAAATTACACGTATCATTCAGGAGAAACTATAACCTCTATATTCGTGTTATTCGTAAGATTCGTGTTCAAAAAAATTAATATTCTAAATTCTTCTTTAATGTTTGATCTTTCTCTTCAAGGATTGATAGGAGATATTTGCCATAGTCTGTACCTTCAGCTGCTTATCCTTCAGAAACTCCTGGTTTACTGTTGTGATTTCCAACTCATCACGAGCAGAAGGTTTGAAACCTCCTTTTGGCTAAAGGGAGGCAGAGCGTTTCGAAAGTGCATACCCTCCAATCACCCCATAACAAACCAGCGGTATAAGAAAGGCAATCGCCATGCTCCCCGTAGTATCCGCAATATACCCCATGATTACCGGAGCAACCGCTCCACCCACTATCGTCATGATAAGCAATGAAGAGGCAAGTTTGGTCTTTGTACCCGCATCCCTCAATGCCAGCGAGAAGATAGTCGGAAACATGATGCTCTCTCCCAGATACAGGGCGAAAAACGCAATAAGAGATAAGGTGCCGCTACATACCACCACAATCAATGTGGCTACAAAGGTGAGGATGGCACAGACCAGCAGCACCAGCCTTGGCTGGATATAATTCATGATGACACCACCAGCCAGTCGGCCGATAAAGAACAGACCCATTCCGCCAAAGGCGAGATACAGACTGGCAGTCTGCTTCTCTATATGAATACTCTCCTCTGCATAGTTGATGAAGAAACTGTTCACACCCGTCTGGGCTGCCACATAAAGAAACAAGGCCAGCATACCGAAACCGAATGCCATCACTCGCATCGGCTTCTCCTCCACCTTCTCGTTCGTATCCGCCTCATGCGCTCTCCTAGGGTCCGGCAACTTGATCCTTGATAGGACCAGCGCCACAGCAAGCACGAAGATACCCACCAAGGCATAAGGAATGGCAATGGTGACACCCGAGAACAGAAGCTGACCGCCAACCAGCGGTCCCACAATCCATCCGATACCATTGAGCGACTGCGACAGGTTGATTCTGCTCTCCGCCTTGTCAGGATGTCCCAGTACCGTAGTATAAGGATTCGCACTCGTTTCCAGACAGGTCAGTCCGCATCCTATCACAAACAGCGACAGAACGAAGAAGTAGAAACTGTTGATCCTGCTTCCCGGTATGAACATCAGGGCACCGATACCGAAGAGAACCAGACCTGTTATCACACCCCTCCTGTAACCCCATTTCCGGATAATCCATCCGGCAGGCAGTGCCATCAGGAAGTAGGCACCATAGACAGCAGCCTGCGTCAGGGCCGACATCGCCTTGCTAATATGAAACGACTCCTGAAAATGCGGATTCAGCACCTCGAGGATGCCATGGGCAAAGCCCCACATGAAGAAGAGGCTGCTGATGATGAGGAAGGGCACCAGATAGTTATGCCCTTCGTATCTGAAGATGGATGGCTTCGTCATGATTCTCTGCAAATTTAAGACTGTCCTTTACTACCAGTGCCAGATAACCGCCGCCACCGGCTCCAGGCATCTTCCATGCCAGAACCTCCTCCATGTTGCTGTAGCGGTCAATCATCGGCTGCACACTTGCCTCCGGTTCTATCACACCGTTGATAGACGGATTCACCATACCCGGGAACATCGCAATCTGGGCCTCGAAAGATGCCCTGTATGCGGCAGCAAAGGCATCAAGGTCGTGCGCCAGAATCGCCTTCCAGCAGGCATCAGCTGCATCAGCCAGCGCCTTCACCTTCTCAGGCGTGATATCCTTACCTTCCACCACACTGCATCCCGGTCTTCTCGGTTCCATCGGAATCATCACCAGATGGTCTTCCAGGAATCGGAGAGTCATCTCATCCTGCGTACTCTCTATCTTCTCCGGCCAGAAGTTGTTGTCATAATAATGACGCACCAGACCGGGAACACAGATACCGATAGAATCCTGGGCACCAGAGATGATACCATCATGACGCTCCGGATTGTTCTCAAAGCAGAAAACCAGTCGGGCGAGCATCTCCGGGTCCATCTTCGGCAACTTCACCGGCCATATCTTCTGAATCATCTTACGGGTAGAGGTAGACAGACCGCAGCGGTCGCGCACCTCAAAGGTAGGTTCCAGCGAGATAGTAATTGCCCATCCCGGATGATACATGCTTACATAAGGCTGATCAATCCAAGTACCAGCCAGATCCAGACGGGTAGGAATCCCCGCCTCCTGTGCTGCATTCTCAGATACGTTCAATAACGCCTTCTTCAAGTCAGAAGAAGACCGCGCCTTCAAACCAGCATGAGGAGTGCGCTGGAGTTCGACATATTCGATGCCCCTTTCCTTACAGATCCTACGTTTCTCATCAGACCCACCTTCAGCGTTCACCACAAACACATCCGGTTTCACCTTATCAAGAGTAGGCAGGAAATCGATGACTCCGTTTCCCTCATTGATATACGCATCCTTCACCGCCTTGATATTCTTGACCATGAATAGCCTTTCCTCCTGCGGAAACATAGGTTTTCGGTGCTTATACTCCAGATAAGTAGCATCCGATCCTATACCCACATACAGGTCACCATACTGTGATGCCTGCTGGAAAAACTCCACATGACCAGAATGTAGCAGGTCGTAACAACCGCTTACAAAAACTTTTTTCTTCATTATGATTATCATTGATAATCGAAGAACAGATAGTCATCCTCATCTAGCTGATTACCTATCTGCATCTCGATAAACATAAACAAAGTTATTTCAATTAATTATTAGATTTATTTTTTATATTTTAGCCTCCAGAAGAAGTGCCAAGTACGAAACAATGGTTCACAAAGAGCTTCAGCAGGATAATATCTAACGAAGTGCAAATTTCTCCATATCTTCAGGAAATACTTCTTCCCCATACTCTGATGCGTAAACCCAGTATACTTCGTAAAGTGCCTACCGAAGTTTCCATCATCCAGAATCTCTGCCAACAACAACTTTCCTCGCTTCTCATCCCTAGACGGTCCCATCCCACACAACTGGCGAGACCGCTTTGGTCCGTCATCCTTATAGTGCAGCGGTTCCAAGCACCAGAGGGCGGTTACATCCTCTCGTCCCTGAGGAAAGAGAGGCTTGGTGAGAAAGGTGGAGCCTTCTTTAATGGGAAAAAGCGATGCCAATGAGTGCAATGAAAGCTCGCAATTTCAAATTGCCGAGTGTAGCTCGCTTTATCAACAAAGAAGGACGGGATGATTTTAGAAGTCAAAATCTTTCTAGTATTCAAAAGGACTTTCAAAGTCCTTCAATACCTCATGTTTCGTATCCTTCTCCGAAAGATTAGCGTGTTCCGTAGGAATGCGCCAATCAATGCCTAAGCTCTCATCCAAGATAGAGATGCCACCGTCAGCCTCTGGGTGATAGAAATTATCACACTTATATTGGAATACAGCAGTTTCTGACAACACAGCGAAACCATGCGCAAAGCTCTTAGGAATAAAGAACTGGCGATGATTATCTTCAGTCAGTTCCACAGCCACATGCTTACCGTATGTTGGCGAACCCTTGCGGATATCCACGGCAACATCCAGCACTCTACCCTTTACACATCTCACCAGCTTGCTCTGTGTAAACGGAGGCCTCTGGAAATGCAAGCCACGCATCACACCATACGAGCTCATGCTCTCATTGTCCTGGCAGAACTCTACCTTGTAGCCCACCAATGGCTCCACCTTCTCTTTAAACTCACGCTCGCTGAAGCTCTCGAAGAAATAGCCACGAGCATCTCTAAACAGGCGAGGCTCAATGATGAGTACGCCCTCAATATCAGTCTTTATTACTTCCATTTTCTATATACTTTTAATTATTCCTATTTCTTAATCGATTTCTTCCAAAAGAAACGCTTCACCTTCGATATAATCCACCACCTTGCTTCACTAGGGCAGACAAAGCCAAGATTCCAGCACCTTTTAGCAACCCAATAATAGTTATTGAAGGCATCCTTGAATCCACGATGGTGAAATACATATTCACCTCTACCGAAGTTGCCAACTCTCATGATATCTGTCATCATCTTTTCTGCCCATACCTTCTCTTGATGAGAAAAAGGCTCCACTTGTGATGGTAAGGACATTCCCAGATAATCAACACAAATACATGTAAAGATTCTCCATGCCCTTTCCATGTGCATCTGATGCAGATATTCATGATGCTGCAACCAATCTATCTTGTCTGCACAACTCGATAAGAACATGGCATAATCTATCACCTGCCTCAATCCCAATCCTTCTTCATATACATGGTTTACCATGTGCGATATCAGGAATACACTCTCAAAGGTTGGAGGAAATACAGGTACTGCATAACCATCCATATCAGCAGAAGACAACTCTGATGGAAATACCGAAGCTAACATTTCCTGCATAGCATGATCGGTAGATGGACATTGGTAATTGTGAACCTTATAATGAGGCTCTACTGTCACTCCATCTACCCATGCCATACCATGATGCTCATGCACCAAATCATGATCTACTTTTCCTTTCTTTTCCAGCACCTCCATTGCCTTCTTGAAATTTTTAGGATTCACAACAAAGTCGATATCGCCAGGTGTTCTATGCAAAGGATTGGGATAGCACAAAGCTGTTGTTTGCCCCTTCATAAAGACAACAGGAATTCCCTCAGATTTCAAGGCTTGGTCAATCTTTACAATGACCTTCCGATGTAGACGGTTCATCTGTTCGATGCGTTGCATCGTCGCAATTCTCTTCAGCTTATCACCCAGAGGAATTGTGATGCACTCAGAAGGCAGCAGACTCATCCCGTCTAGCAGCAAAGCTGAGACAGTTTGTTCATCTGCCAATTGAAAGATGCTTTTCCAATCTGCTTCCGCAAAATCAGAAGCATACAATTTCTTGCCAAAGAGAACGGCACGAAGAAATTTTAAAAGTAAATCTTTAGATAGGTTCATCGTTTCTGTTCCAGCAACCATTTGAAATATTCCTCATGCTGGTCCACCAAGTGCTCCCAAGAATACTCATTCTTGATTTCCTCCACATTTCCATCCATGAAGTTTTTCTTATGCTGTGTACAGATATTCTCTATGTCATTCAGCATCTCAGTCACCTTCTCTGCATTAGGATAGTACAAAGAGTTATCCTTCAACACAGCACGATTAAAGATGTTATCGTGAGCAAGGATAAAGCACTCAGAAGCCATCGCTTCCAACAGAGAAGGATTGGTACCACCCACACTATGGCCATGGAAATAAGCCTTAGAGAAATGACGGATAGAATTCAATTTGTTGAAGTCATAGATACCACCTACGAATTTCACACTCTTTTCCTTGCCATACTTGGCAACCAATTCCTTACCATGAGGTGTGTTGGTTTTACCAACCACAATCAGAGGACGCTTGCCATTCTCATTAGAATGCAAGTAACCCTCAATGGCCATCACTATATTATTCTCCGGTTCCAGTCTGGCTACCAGAATATAGTATTCCTCAGGTTTCAAGCCATACTCCTTCAGATGTTCCACATCATAATCATCATGAATGTCGGCACCGTATGCCAGGAACTTACTATCCTTGCCATACTTCTCCTTATAGTAATCATGGATGCCCATGTTGTCTGCAATCAGATAATGACTATGTTTTACAGCCATTCTCTCCTCCCAGAACACGAACTTGCGCACCCATTTGTTAAACTTGGTACGCTTATATTCCAGGCCATCCATGTTGGTAACTACAATACTCTTGGTAACATTCTTCACATCAAACCAAATGAAAGCCGGAATGATACTCGTATATCCTGCCTCATAGATGATATCAAAGTTCTCACGCTTCAAGGCATCCTTCAGTGACGTGAAGTCGTAGAAGAACGAACCAATACTTCCACCCATCCAAGTTTCCGGACTATAGATATGTTTGATTTTCACACCCTTGTACTCATCATCCTTGTAAGGGTGATAAGAAGGAGAATACACCGTAACCTCATGTCCACGCTTCACCAAGCCCACCGAGATATACTCAGCGAACTGCTCAAAGCCTCCGTAGTTATTAGGAATACCACGGACGCTAACAAATGCTATTTTCATTTTCAGGAATCTTTTATCATATTATTACATTATCTTCATTCACAATCTCCACGCATTCTTTACAGAAAGCATCACCCTCTACTAACAATTTGAGAACATGAATGAAATTAGACATCTCTCGCTGCTCTGTAAGTTCCTGCTCTGTCGACTTACCTATATGTCCCACTTTAAAATACATATCAATGGCCTTATCTATACCATTAAAAATTGTAGGCATATCAGCAATTAATAGAGTATCAGAATCCTCAAGATTTGCCTGAACATGGATAGGATAACTTCTATGAGAAGTTTTGATAATTCCATCGCTGAGGCCATTCTTAACATAATACACAGTAGCCCTGCGTTTCATATCTGCATCCAAATCCTTCGGGATAACAATACGTAATTTGCCTGATTTATATTTCTTATCCATAACAACTCCTTCACTTGGAACAGGATAAATTTGGTCAACAACAAGTTTTACAAAGTTCTCAAAATAAGAGATTGCAATTACAGTGGAAGGCAATAATCCCAATTGTCCTAATCGTACATTATCATCAATTTTTCGCTTGAGTTGTTCTAAGGTTGTTTCCAATGAATCAGTGGCAAAGCCTTTATCATCGGTTTCATATTCAGCCAAGGTTATACCCAATATATCCGAAGGTATCTTCACGACTTTATCTTTTATAATAAATGCCCTTTGATTTCCGACTCTACCCAAGAATAAACCATATTCAAACATGACATTATCTCTTGCATTCTCAAAAATTTTGTCTCTAACAAGAACCAAATCATCGGCAGAGAATACCATAAAGGCAAAATCAAACAAACTTGCAGACTTCATCAAAGTATCCAAGAAGTTATCATTATACTGGAATATGCCATCATTCCAAATTTTACATTCATAGATCGGCTCAAAGAAATTTTTGATTCGCTCTGCCACAGCCAATCCTTCTGTAGAAGAGCCTATAAATATACGTGGTTTCATCTTATCAATATATTATACGATTATTATTGTTGCCTTGCAAATCATCCAACACATGCTTAACTTCCGCAGTCAATGCTTTTAACTGTTGTACTTTTTCTGTTTTATTTCTAAACACGTACTCTGTGCCATCAACAGATTTCAGCTTGTCAGCCTCTATTGAATTATTACAAAGTAATGCCATCTTTTCATAAAGCACATTTACTAACTGCAAATAGTAATCAGAAGAATATTTCCATGTAGGGATGTCATAACAAATAGAATTGATTTCAAAACTTGTCAAATTTATACCTTTAGCCGATTGAGAACGCAGATTTTTCAAAAAACGAATCATCTTCTTGAATCGATCACCTGTATCCAATCCTCTTTGATTCATCAGTTGGATTCTCAGGAAAGGATAATCAGCATCTAATTGACAATCCTTGACCTTATCATATATGCAAACTCCAAGGTACGCGTTATCATAATCATGCAAGATATGTCTGATAGACTGATGCTTACTAGCCGTAACGACATCAACATCCATATTCAAGTTTTGATTTTTTATTCTGATAGCTTTTGCCTTGGTCGTATCACAAATCACATAACGCTGAGCCAACAACGTTTCATTTTCTTTACGCAAGTCTCTTAAATCCTGCAATCCAGAACCTGTATAATGTGTAAAATTTCTATCAAACGTTCGTAACTTTTCTTCATCCTCCCATGTATATCCGTTATAAGCTTGCTGTAAGATATTACGTACTTTATCGATTTCCGTTCCATAAAACTTATCACAAAGCGTCAATAAGTCTATATCACTATAACCCTTGATATGGGTATTCGTCATCACAGAACCTTGAAATGCATAATCCACGTTTGTTTGTTTAGATTTTAGCCAATCCCTAATATTATTACCTGCCTGTTTAGAACGTTGCGTATAGGAATCATCCACTGGCGACATTGCCAACTTGACAAACTTGGCTGCATCTCTATCAGCATCAGCTAAACTTGAAAACATACGATAGTTTAGCATTGAATCCGATTCTGGATTATAACAGGATGCTACATCATTTATCCACCTAGAATAATTTGTCATATTTTATCTATCCTTATACATATTCTCATAATACTTCTGGTAATCACCCGACGTTACATTATCCATCCATTCCTGGTTATCGAGATACCATTTTACGGTCTCCTCGATACCCTCCTCAAACTGCAGAGATGGCTCCCAACCGAGTTCCTTCTGAAGCTTGCGAGAATCGATGGCGTAACGCATATCATGACCCTTTCTGTCAGTTACATAAGTAATGAGATCCATATCCTCGCCTTCCTTTCTGCCGAGCAATCTGTCAACGGTCTTGATTACCACCTTGATGATATCGATATTCTTCCACTCGTTGAAACCGCCGATGTTATAGGTCTCGGCAATCTTACCCTTGTGGAAAATCATATCGATGGCACGGGCATGATCTACTACATACAACCAGTCGCGCACGTTCTCACCCTTACCATATACTGGCAATGGCTTGCGATGACGGATATTGTTGATGAACAACGGAATCAACTTCTCTGGGAACTGGTATGGACCGTAGTTGTTAGAGCAGTTGGTTACGATGGTAGGCATACCGTATGTATCGTGGAAAGCACGGACGAAGTGGTCTGAGCTTGCCTTAGATGCTGAGTATGGAGAGTGAGGATTGTACTTGGTAGTCTCTACGAAGAACTCCTCGCCGTAAGCCTCGTGGTTCTTACCGCTGGATGCCTTGGTAGTGAAAGGAGCAGGAATGCCCTCAGGGTGAGTCATCTGCAATGCACCATACACCTCATCGGTAGAGATGTGATAGAAGCGCTTGCCCTCGTAACCCTCAGGAAGACTCTCCCAGTAAATCTTTGCCGCCTGGAGCAGAGACAGGGTACCCATCACGTTGGTCTGAGCGAAGGTGAAAGGATCCTTGATACTTCTATCTACGTGGCTCTCGGCAGCGAGATGGATAATACCATCAACATGCTCATCTTGCATCAACTTCAAGAAACTATCGAAGTCGCAAATATCCATCTTAACGAACTTGTAGTTTGGCTTATCTTCAATATCTTTGAGGTTTGCCAAATTACCTGCGTATGTCAACTTATCAAGACAGATGATATTGTATTCTGGGTACTTATTTACAAAAAGGCGTACTACGTGTGAGCCGATGAAACCAGCACCGCCCGTGATAACGATATTCTTCATTTACTTTGAACTTTGAGATTTGAACATTGAACTTTATGATTAGTATTTTTGAGCAAACTCCTAACAATCCTGCTTAAGATTAGCTATACACTTCTCCAGAGAATCCACCCAATAAGGAACCTTAACACCAAAAGTCTCCTTGATGGTTCGCTTATCCAATACGGAGTAAGCAGGACGAGTTACAGGAGAAGGATACTCCGAGCTATAGCATGGCTGGATATCGCATTCCGTATGACCGGCGATTCTTGCAATCATCTGGGTGAAATCATACCAGGAGCAGACACCCTCGTTTGAGAAATGATATACTCCAACATATTCATCCTTGCTCTGGGCTGCCTTTACCTTATCCAATATGGTGATGATGGCATTAGCCAAGTCGAGTGCGTATGTTGGAGTACCACACTGGTCGAAGACAACCTTCAACTGTGGCTTGGTTGCCGTCAGATTAAGCATTGTCTTGCAGAAATTCTTGCCAAACTCAGAATACAGCCAAGCCGTACGGATAATCACATAATCACAGCCAGTAGCCATAATCTTCTGCTCACCATGAAGCTTCGTTGATCCATACACGCCAGTAGGAGTACCCTTCTGGTCAGGATTACATGGCACATTATAAGGTTCCTTACCAAAGACATAATCAGTAGAGATCTGGATGAGCAGACCATCCACTTCCTTCATCGCCTTAGCCAGATTCTCAGGAGCCTCCGCATTGAGTTTTTCTGCCAATGCAGCCAGTTTCTCATCCGTCTCGCAGGCATCCACATTGGTCCATGCTGCACAATTCACGATGGCTTTCACATCATTCTCCTTCACCATCTTACGGATGGCATCCATATCGGTGATGTCAAGGAAAGTAGTTTCCAAACCTTCCACCTGATTAACATCGGTAAAGATATAATGATCTGTTGTATTTTGGCTAACGATGCGCATTTCATTTCCAAGCTGACCGTTAGCTCCTGTTACTAAAATATTCATGACCTAGTATTCTAAATTCTTCTTTAATGTTTGATTGCCTTCATCCAATATCGAAAGCAGATATCTTCCATAATCATTTTTGAGCATAGGTTGTGCCACCTCACGAAGTTTCTCAGCCGTAATCCAACCCTGACGGTATGCGATACCTTCCAAGCAAGCAACCTTCAAGCCTTGACGCTTCTCCAAAACTTCGATAAAGGTAGATGCTTCAGACAGAGAATCATGGGTTCCGGTATCAAGCCAGGCAAATCCTCTTGCCATGGTCTGTACCTTCAGCTGCTTATCCTTCAAGAACTCCTGGTTTATGGTGGTGATTTCTAACTCTCCACGAGCGGAAGGCTTAATATGCTTGGCAACTTCCACCACCTTATTAGGATAGAAGTACAAGCCTACCACAGCATAGTTGCTCTTAGGATGCTCTGGCTTCTCTTCAATGCTCAGGCAATTGCCTTGCTCATCAAACTCGGCTACACCATATCGCTCTGGATCACTTACACGATAGCCAAAAACGGTAGCCTTGTTGTTCTGCTCAGCATCAGCAACAGCCTTTGCCAAGATTTGGTTCAATCCTGCGCCATAGAAGATATTGTCACCCAACACGAGGCAAGCAGAATCATTACCTATAAACTTCTCACCGATGATGAATGCCTGAGCCAAGCCATCAGGAGAAGGCTGCTCGGCATACTCAAACTTCACTCCAATCTGGCTACCATCACCCAAGAGACGCTTGAAACCTGGCAAGTCGAAAGGGGTTGAGATTATGAGTATCTCACGGATACCTGCCAGCATCAAAACCGAGATAGGATAATAAATCATCGGTTTATCAAAGATAGGAATCAGCTGCTTGCTGATGCCTTTTGTGATAGGATACAAACGTGTACCGCTACCACCTGCTAATACTATTCCCTTCATTGTCTTAATGTTAAATGATTAGTATTTGTATAAATCTACATTTAGTATTCGAAAGGACTATCAAAGTCCTTCAATACCTCATGTTTCGTATCCTTCTCCGAAAGATTAGCATGTTCCGTAGGAATGCGCCAATCAATGCTTAAGCTCTCATCCAAGATAGAGATGCCACCATCAGCCTCAGGGTGATAGAAGTTATCACACTTATACTGAAATACAGCAGTTTCAGACAACACAGCGAAGCCATGAGCAAAGCCCTTAGGAATAAAGAACTGACGATGATTATCCTCAGTCAGTTCCACAGCTACATGCTTACCGTATGTCGGCGAACCCTTACGGATATCCACGGCAACATCCAGCACTCTACCCTTCACGCATCTCACCAACTTGCTCTGGGTAAACGGAGGCCTTTGGAAATGCAAGCCACGCATCACACCATAACTGCTCATGCTCTCGTTGTCCTGACAGAACTCCACCTTGTAGCCAACCAATGGCTCTACCTTCTCTTTAAACTCACGCTCACTGAAACTCTCGAAGAAATAGCCACGAGCATCTCTAAACAGGCGAGGCTCAATGATGAGCACGCCTTCAATATCTGTCTTTATTACTTCCATATCAATATATATATATTTTTTTCTATTCCTTTATCCATCTTTTCCAAAAGATCTACCGAAGTAGCCAACCCTCATGATGTCAGCCATCATCTTTACTGCCAATACCATCTCTTGATACTACCTCGGCGAGCTTTGGCTTGCTGTTTTATTATTTCTTGCTTTGTACCATAATTTGGATAATTTAAAATCATGGTGCAAAGGTACGAAACTTTATCTAGGCACACAATACGGCTTTCACTGAACACTTACCGACCTTCAGTTAAAGAAAACTCATGTGCTGACTTACCAATTATAAACTCTTTTGTGTTTTTGTATAAGACATTTAGACTATACCTTTATTCAGAAACAAGCAAACGTTTTTGAACAAAGTTCATAACTATAGGCAAAATCCAATACTTCAATATATGACAAAAACAAATGGTTATTCCTAGTGTAACAAATGTACATATGAGATAGTTTACATTAGGATTATCGGTTAAGGCGTCCAAACCTAACTTTTCTGTAAACCTAAATAATACCATGTGACTCAGATATAATTCCATAGATATACCACTTAAATATTTTGTCACTTTGTTACTTAACCATTTCCTTTCACCACTTATAGTATATACCATCCATAAGCCAAATAATACGATAAGATACATAAACTCATCTATAAACTCTGGTTTAAGAAATTCAAAGATACTAGCAACCATACAAATCAAGAATAAAAGTCTATGAAATTGCTCCCCCACTGTCTTTAATTCATTCCTATACAGATAGATAATTCCACCTACCAAGAAGTATGGCATACTAAATATCATATTATGTCTTCCAACCTCAAAATCCACAAAAGGTTCTTTGAAGAAATAGAACCTGCCTATGAAATGAAAAACAATAGCCACAGCCAACACAAACCAAGCTCTCTTTTTACTATTTATTAAAAAAGTAAAGAAAGGGAACATGATATAAAACAGAAACACAAGACCCAGGAACCAACCTACTCCAATGATTTGAATATCAGGATTAGGCAACAGATTAAAGCACAAGGTCAAGTCTGCAAATGTTTGCCAAACACCACCTATGGTTTGGTCGAATGCCAAGCCTATCAGACAAAGCAAGGCAAAATAAGGCCAAATTCGCTTATATCGCTTCGTATAGAAGTCATTCATCGAAACCAGTCCATTCTTTACTCGCTCATAATAGCCACAACACATGGAAAACGCACTCACGATAAAAAAGAGATACCTAATTTCCGCAACACTATAATTTAATATTTTTTATAAGCACCTGAGCAACAAAAAGTTGCTCAGGATTTTGCCATGTCAGAAATTTCACTTATCTTAGTGTTGTAAAATAAAAACAAACAAAATTCTGAATGACATGGCAAAAGTACAAATAAAATCTGAGAAACTCACTCCTTTTGGGGGAATTTTTTCGATTATGGAGCAATTTGATGCTCTTTTAGCTCAAACCATAGATTCCACCTTGGGATTGAGATGCACTATGTTTGGTTATCAATATAGCGAGATTCTACGCTCTCTGATGTGCGTATATCTTTGTGGTGGCTCATGTATTGAGGATGTTACAACTCACCTGATGAAACATTTGTCTCTTCATCCAACTCTTCGCACTTGCAGCGCAGACACCATATTACGTGCTATCGAAGAACTGACTTTTAAGAGCATCACCTATAAGTCTGCTTCTGGCAAATCCTATGATTTCAATACTGCAGACAAGATGAACTGCTTACTGGTCAATGCCCTGCTTGCTACTGGTCAATTGAAATCCGGTCAAGAGTATGATTTTGACTTTGACCATCAGTTCATTGAAACAGAGAAGTATGATGCAAAACCAACCTACAAGAAGTTCTTGGGCTATAGTCCAGGTGTAGCTGTCATTAACGACATGATTGTTGGTATTGAAAATAGAGACGGCAACACAAACGTGCGCTTCAACCAAAAGAAACTTTGGAAAGAATCTTCAAGCGATTGGAGGCTTCGGAAATATATATTTCTCGTGCCCGCATGGATTGCGGCTCATGTTCGGAGGAAATCGTAGATATGGTAGAGGCTCATTGCAGGCATTTTATATTCGTGCCAACAGATGCTCTTCTTTCTACGATTCCATGTTTGCCTTAACTGGATGGAAAACTGTTGAAATCAACGGTATTGAGTTTGAGTTGAATTCTATCCTTGTTGAGAAATGGAAAGGAAAACCGTATCGTCTTGTCATACAGAGACAAAGGCGAATAGAGGGAGACCTTGACATTTGGGAAGGCGAATATACCTACAGATGTATACTGACTAACGATTACAAGTCGAGTGCAAGAGACATCGTGGAATTCTACAATCTTCGTGGTGGCAAGGAACGCATCTTCGATGACATGAACAATGGCTTTGGCTGGAATCGATTGCCAAAATCGTTCATGGCACAGAATACTGTATTCCTGCTTATGACAGCTCTCATCAGAAACTTCTACAAAGCTATTATGCAGAGATTGAAAACCCATGAATTTGGATTGTGTGCCACCAGCAGAATCAAGACCTTTGTTTTCAAGTTCATATCTGTTCCTGCGAAATGGATTAAGACATCACGTAGGCATGTATTGAACATTTACTCAGACAACAATGCTTATGCCAACCTGTTCAAGACAGACTTTGGTTAAAGACCATGCTTTTCTGGTTAAACCAGCGTATTACCTCAAGTCGCTTTATGGGGTAAGGGGATTTTGTGTCTGCGACATTTCTGTTGTGCAAGAAATATGTACAATAAAATGAATTTCGTCGTTTTGCAAGCAAAATCCCACTAAACCCTATAGGTTGCGGATTTGAGGAGATAGACAAAATTCGTAAAGAAACCTATTACTTCATTGGCAGGATTCCATGATAAAGGACCATTCTCGATATTTGCTAAAAAATGCATCATTGCAATACCTATAGCAGAATATGCTCGAAGTCCATCAAGCGAGCTATAATTTTCTCGTTTCATATTACTTTTCATTTTCAAAATTCTTTAGGTTTTCAAAGAAGTCCATTAACTTAGGATAATAATTTTCCCGACAAAAATGCACTTTGGCAAAATTCAATGCTCCATCGCACATAGTCCAATACTTATTATTATCAAGAAGATTAGAACGGTTTATCATCTTAGCCAACTCTTCTTTATTTCCACTCTCAAACAAATAACCAGTTTTACCATCCACAATAATTTCTGGAATACCACCAATTCTTGCACCTATTACAGGAACACCAGCGGCATAACCTTCGATAATGGTCATAGGATTATTCTCGTACCATTCAGATGGCACCATGATAAAGTAAGCATTCTCCACTAAATCTCGCAATGGCTTTCCAGACTGATACCCTAAAAACTCAACATTAGTCATACCATTTTGCAAAACAAAATCCTTCAACTCGTCTTCAAGAGAACCAGTTCCTGCAATCTTCAATTTGCATTGCGGTGTCTCTTTAAAAGCTGAAATCAAAGTTTTGATGCCTTTCTCGTACGACAAACGACCAAAGAACAGATAGTATTTATCTTCTTTCTCTTTGTACTTGATACTATACTTGATTTGATCTGTCAAATTATAAAGCACTATATTAGGCTTTCCCTTCAACGCAGGCATATAATGCTCTAACTTGCTCTTTGCAAACTGGCTCACATAAATCAAACCATCGATATACTTAGCAGGATTCGTAAACTTGTTACGAAAATACTGTTCTGCCGCCATCATGGCACTCAGCCCATAACTACCCTTACAGCACTTATTGGTGATGCACTTATAGAAATGCTTGCCTTGGCATTTTTCACACACCTCTCCTTTACCATTCCTAAAAGTATAAGCAGGGCAGATAATTCGATATTCATGGATTGTGAATATTACAGGGATGTGATATCTCTTCAATACTGGAAGAATACTACCTGTTATTTGTCCCCAAATCAAATGAACCTGAGCGATATCAGGTTTTTCCTGTACTAACAAGGCTTCCAACTTACGAGCAGCCTCCATATCATAGAAATAATTCACAATATTCTTAATAGGCCTCAAAAGACCTCCACGAGTCTCTTTTGATTCTGGGAAGAACTCCTCTTGTGGTGAATATTCATTCTCAGTCCACTTCAAGGCAAAGTTTACGACCTCGTCTCCGTGTTCTTTCAGCAATTCCATCGTGCTAAAATAAACAGCCTCCGAACCACCTTTTCTATAATTAAAAACATTTATTTCTAGAATCTTCATTTTTCCCATTTTATAAGGTATTACTGATATGCATAACCTGAATCTCATTGATCTGCCCATTCTCATAATAGTAAGCACCAGACAACTCATGGCGTTTCCCCAATGTCTGATAATTATCCTTACCTCTTACATATTTTTCTCCAAGCGAATAGAAGACGAGTGTCATCTCGTTTTCAGAAAGATACTTATTCAAATATTTCTTTTTTATAGCCAAACCATTCATCTTACCTATAGCAAAATTTCTGGCAACAACAGAATGAGTTGTCTTATTCTTTATCACGCCACGCTCTGCTGTATATAATTCTAGTGTTTCCATCACTTGATGATTAGGCATACTTGCTTCTCTTAAATTGACATTATTCTCATCCAGACCAATCCAGTCTTCTTGCAACTGCGCTTCGTATGAAAGATGTAGATGAAACTTCTTGTTGTTATATTCTCTGACGAAAGCTTCTATATCCCCGATAGTACGTTTATATGTCGGAGCCCAAGGATATTCATTCCAAAGATAGTCTATACTTCCATTCCGACATTCAGGCATCCATCTGCCATAGAAGTTCTGACTCTTTGCCCACTTTTTAAATGTTTCCAACTCATCATTCTTGACAAATCCAGCATTTGAAAACAAGAACAAGTCCTTCACAGTGTCACTTTCGGCATTGGTTTTATGACCATCATAACAAGTTAACACTATCCATTCCGAGGAGTCCTCATCTGTTACAATTAACCTTGGCTTTTGCACCGGATAATCTTTCGCTAACCATTGTTCATTTGTAACAGTCGTAACATCTTCCATGACAGAAGAATGGAATTTGGTATATGGTAATGCATCAGATTCTTTAAGTACAGAAGGGTCTATCCTTGAATATTCTCGTGTATGCCAAGGATATGGTTTCGGCTCTAAATCCTCCTTTGAGGGAGAAAGCACATCACGAGAATCATCTACGACTTGATAGTTATCACTCAATAATGCATCAGTTTTATATAGGGCTAGCCAAATGTATTTCTTTCCAAATCGCTCTGTCAGATTATTATATCTATCAACAGAATAAACATAGTCGTCCAATCTTCCCAACTCATCATTCCAGTTAAAATCATGCTTGGCAATATTAGCAACAAGTTCAATAATGTCTCTTAACGACAGAGCTTTTATGCTATTATCGGATTTAAAAAAGAACACAGAATTATCAACATTACTATTGGTTCCTATAATATAGCGATTAAAATCGGAAAGACGACCACACAGAGTTTCATACATTTTCCTACTACCCTTACTAGTGCCAAAGTATTCATTTCCAATTTGGTCATATTTATCTACTACCAAATCAAATGGGTTACGAGATTCGAATGGAGGATATATCTTTCCAAAAAATCCCCTGCCAGGATTTAATTCATCAGCTATAGCCAATATCAGCATAGTCCATTGACGAACAAGAATATCATCAGGAGCATGATGATTTTTGTAAAAATATTTCAGTGCTAGGTCTGCGACCTCAGCAGAAGCCTGTACATCATGTTTACGAAGCAAATAACCATACAAGGCACAGGTACAAACCTGCACCACATATGGATCATTGCATTCGCAGAAATAATCCAAAGCATACAAAGCCATAGATGAATTCTCTTCAAGCAATGCGACAAGCTTCCTCATAACCATTCCCCTAACAAAAGGATGAGGAGTTGTACACATCCAACAAAGGAGAATTACTACTTTTCTCCAATCATCAGCATTACTTTTATCAAAATCGATATTTACGAAATCATTCAGTCTTCTATTATCATTTCGACCAGAATACACATCATTAATCATGACTGACCACAATCTATCACGTCTAGCCATATCCATTTTATTCAGAACCTTATGGGCTGCAATAAATGAGTTTAATGGAAGTTCTTTCAGATGTTTATTCAATAAAGGTAAATTATAAATATCGTATTTTTTTGCCCATTTGAAGACTTCTAAATTATTTTTACCATTATATTTCAGACTACTCAAAATCAATTTAGCCATTGATTCTCCCTTGGATTTTTCATCCTCCAATAATTTGGGAGTCAAATTCCACTCAGACAACAATGCTTCGATAAAATTATGATAGTTCGAATATTCTTGACTACCACCTTTTCTCAGAATAAACTCAATTTTATCACTTTCTGACATTTTGTTCTGAGCAAAAACATCAGCCATCAAGAAATCCCCCATCTTCTGATAGCCAAACATAAGGGTTTCACCTTCATTACCAGTAGCTAGCAACAAATTTTCTTTTATCAACCAATACAGAAGACTTTTAGACCATACCCTGTTTCTACAAATTTGGTCAGCGTACCAACGGGCTTTTTGCCGAGGTACATCACCACAGCCTTTATAATACAAAGAGTAGTTGGCAAGCTTCATAAGTGCCATTTCCGTTATATTGCGATGAAAATCTTCATCCACACCTTTAGAAATTTTCTCATTACGATATTTTATGTATTGATGGAATAAGCCAGAATAAGTAAAATTGTCCAACGTATAATTTATATCATTACTGACTACTATACTGAACATATACAAGAATAGAGGTTCTTTAAATTCTTCTTGAAACTTTTGCCTCAATTTTCCATCATGATCTATAATTTGATAATGCTTGAAATACTTATCTATAGCTTCAACTATCTTATCCTCAAATCCTGTTAGATTTTCATTATGAGAAGACATAGGCAAGCCGAAGTTTTCACCATTTCGATATGTAATAATTAGCTTTATTTGTTTACACTCATCCAATATGTTTTTCATCCAATTTAACGCTGCATTCCAAAAGCTTTCCGTAGCTCCTTCATTCAAGGCATCAATCATGATGATTGCATTTGCATCTTTTGCTTTCATTTCATCATTCAAACTATGCAAATCATGCCCACCTATCCCTATCATCTCATATAATTGGGTCTCAAAATCACGGTTTTCTAAAAACCTGCTACCAAAGAGCAAATACACATTCGTAGTTTTGCAAAGCCTTTCAGCAGTTGCACATAAATAATGCGTTTTTCCCATGCCAACATTACCTGTTAATCTAACAACAGAAACCTTAGCAAATTCTTTTTCTTCTATAAGCCCTGAAAGATTTGGGAAAACTGTTTTATAAAACTCAACCGTCTCAGAAGACATGTCTTTCTCTACATTCTCATTGTACAATTTAGTAAGCAGCTTCTTCAACTCAAAAAATTCTCCGTTCTTATAGTTCTCCTTCTCCAAACTTTCTTTTATAGACGATTCTTTATTAATTTTCATAGAATCGTCCAAGGCTTTAGCTTCAATTTTTTGTAACTCCTCCTCAATATATCTTACCTGCTTTTGAGCGAACTTATCTATTACCCTATCCAAACGGTCATTACTTACATGCAACTCCCTATTATATCTCAGTGCAGCATAGCTGATAGCTTTTTGTACTTGCCTTTGGCTAGTACCCTGCCCAATGGCGAAAAATCCTCACTTTGCCAATCATGCGAAACCTCCACCTCATTCTTTTCCAAGCGATCCACGATGCTCTTGATGGAAACATATCCTAGGCTGCTATGATATTCTTTGATGGTAATACCTATCGCTGAGCCCTTTTCATTAAGAACAGGAGAGCCAGAAAAACCTTTATAAGATGTAAACGCCAAGGAATCCGTCCTCACCACCATAGTGTCATAGTCCTTTTTCTGAGTGCCGAGCCTATCTTGTACACTCATACTAATCAACTCTGTACATCCACCAAATTCCTTCGGGTAACCTACTATCGTAAGCTGACGATTCTCATTGAATACATCAGCCAACAATTTCAAATAATCATCTTGCTGATAGTCCCTGCATTCCAACAAGACAACATCTATGTTTTCCCCATCAGCACCTAAAAAGATGACATCACATAACACAGGTTTATCCGCCTTAATAATCACTGGTTGATTATTCAAGACACTATCAGCTACCACATGACGAGCAGTAATCAACATATCAGGACCTATAAAAAATCCCGTGCCTCTCTCGCTACCACATTTCACTGGCACAACAGATGCATATATCGTTTTTCTAAGTTCAATCGGATAGTTCATATTCATTTTTATTAGCCTCTATTGAGTAATGAAATTTCTCCTTTAATTCCTCTGCTTCATTTAGAGTTTGAAGGATTTCATTCTGTCTGTTATATCTAATCTCTCTATGATTGATGTTTCCAGACATTGGTGCAGTAACAATTCGAGATAAAGCCTGAAAACTTGGACGAACTTTTGCACCTCCAGTCACAAAATACAATTCACTATCAGCCACCTTAAACTGTTCCCTGATTGTGCTATGCGCACTACCATGATGCGAAACCTTGATGGCATCAAACACAATGGGCTTAGGTAAATCAGCATACACATTCTCCAAGTTTTCAGAGACTATTTTAGGCGAAGCGTCACCAAAGAATAATATTCGATGCTCTTTACATTCCCAAACAAATGCGATGGAAGCTTCATTGGCATCCGTCAATGGCAAGACACTTTTATCAGCATAAGCCTTCAATGTTTTCTCATCAAGCAATGTGGCAGAAACTGGTTCATCAGTCTCTTCCTCCCCATCTTCCACAATACGCATCAAAGCCTCATAGATAGACTCCTCCTTGTTATAATCGGCATCCTTTTTCTTATATATTTTTTTCCAAAACAACATTCTATATTTATTATCCAATTTATCCAAGGCATCTTGATTAGGCGAAAGAAATATCAATTTTCCCATATCATTACCTAGCTCAATAGGTTCACTACCAGAAGTAACATACTCCCTTCTCCAAGCTTGCTTCCAATGATCATTTTCTAGAATAAGCTCAGCTAAAGGTATGGAAGTTTTGGCATTGATCTTTCCTTCCAACATATCTACCACGGCTGGCAAATCACCATATAGTCGCTTCACATTATCCTTCATTTTTTCATCCCAATCCTTGAGATCTTCAGAAGTTCTTTGATAGCAATTATAAAGTATATGATGGATGGTCAAATCTTTTATTTTGTCCAACATTGATATCAGCCCACAGATATGGTCATTGTCTATATGTGTAACTATCAGATAATCGATACGTTTACCAAAAGTTTGAGTGATATAATCATTCACCTCTTTAGTAAAGTATCCACAATCTACCATGATATGCAATTCTTTATCGTCATTTTGTAACAATAATATCATACAATCACCAGATCCAACATTGAATGTTTTGAATATATAATGCATAAACAAATTCTAAAGAATCATATAAACTAGCACTTTTCTACAACACCGTATGCTTTCTCAATTTTTCCAAGTTTGGCAGCTCATTATAGTTACCATACATATAGGTAAGATATGCATCTGGATTAGCTGGTCCCAAAAACGTATGACCTTCAAATTCGATTTCCTTGAGGGGGAAAATGTCTTTAGGTTTACGTGGTGAAGGCTTCCATCTACTCCCCATCCATTCATAATAATTAGTACAGCATTTATCTGCTATCAGGGCAATAGGAGCTATAATACAATCATTTACCAAGAACTGATAAGACTTCAAGGCAAATGTTCTAAGTCCCAAGCAATGAGGCATCATGGATAGTTTGTCTATAACCTTTCCAGAATATGAGAATATCTTATTAAGAGCATAACAACTTCTGCGTAAATGGAATATATCAATAAAGATTCCTTTATATTTATACCCCCAATCCATGCCAAATATGTCAGTTATCGGCCAATCCTCATTTCTTACCTTTGCATGCATAATGAAATACATCGGATCAGTTTGATGAGTTTGCAAGACCAGTTTCTGTTTTGATTCAAATCCATATGTTTCTACAGCCTTCTCAAACTTTTTAAACTCATTCTCTGTCATTTCGATGTCTAAATCATCATCCCAAGGAATAAAGCCTCCATGTCTAACAGCACCAAGCAAAGTACCACTAGCTATCCAGTATTGAATTTGATGCTTACGGCAAAACTTATCTATATCCAACAAAATAGATAGCGCACCGAGCTGTAATTTTCTTAGTTCAGAACCTTCGGGATTAAATTCCTCTCGAAGGCTCTTTTGTAATTGAATATCAATCATAGATTAAATAATATTTTTTTTCTTCAAATCCCAGAAAGCCGCTATCAGCTTGTCATAATCTTCAGTGGTCAATGCACCAATATGTCCTACACGGAAGATTGTATCCTTCATATCTCCTCCATTTGGACAAATCCAAATTCCATACTCATCCTTGATTTTCAAGAAAATATCGTATGCAGAAGCTGTTGTTGGATGCAACGGAGTTACAGCATTAGATAAAGACTCTGAAACAATCTCGAATGGCAAGCCTTTGATGTGCTCACGGAAATAACTTGCCAATCCAGCAATACGTTTGATTTCTGCCTCAACACCACCATTCGCATCTATCTCCTTCAATCGTGCATTGATTTGGCGAAGAATACCTACTGCTGGTGTCCAAGGAGTCTGTCCACGCTCCATGTTTTCAGGGCAATCTGTAAGTCAAAGTACTGACAAACACACTTTGTGTTGTTTACACGCTGGATAGCCTTAGGAGAAAGCACCATGATTGAGATACCAGGAGGACAAGCCAATGCTTTTTGGCTACCAGTCAACATAATATCTGCACCCAGCTCCTCCATATTGAATGGATCAGCCAAGAATGTGCTAATACTATCCACAATCAAGAAAAGATGGTTGCGCTTGCAGAAATCACTAATCAAGTTGATGTCATAGTGTACGCCTGTTGATGTTTCATGCTTGTTTACAAGGAATGCAGTATAGCCCTGACCTTCATAAGGAGCAAGATGCTCAGGCTTCAAAGCCTTGCCATGCTCCAATTTGATTTCCGTATATGGAATGTGATGAAGTTCCAACAACTCCACAAAACGATGGCCGAAACTTCCACCATTCACTACCAAAGCTTTGTCATTTGATGTCAATGTATTCATTATGGCAGTCTCCATAGCTCCTGAACCAGAAGCCGTGAGGAATACAACTTTGGAATCATCTGAAGCCTTTGCAAACTTCTTGATGAGTCGTTCGTTCTCAAACATAACATCAGAAAACTCCGATGTTCTAAAATATGGCACTTGTTCTGCACCAATAGCTCGTACAGCTTCACTTGACTGTACGGGACCAACAGTAAAGTTTATCATAATCTTACAATCTTTTTAAGATACTTTTTCAACAAATAACATATATATGCCCTAACTGGTTTAGTATCACGCTTATTATAGTAGAACAAACAGTCGGCAGTAACCAACTCATATAACCACTTAAAGAATGATACATTTCCATTTAAACCTAATTTCCATATGAACCAGGCTTGGTTCTAAGATAGGTGGCCTTAAATGGCATAACAACAACATTTCCATCATTTATAGAAAAAGAATCATAACAAAATTCAGTTTCTTTTTCTATAAATTCTTCTACCAAAATAGTGTCACTTTGTATCTTCTGATATGCCTTCTTCAGTTCTTCTGGAGTTTTGCATATAAACACATCTTTTTTCCAACCTCCTTGTATGGATTTGATTGATTTAGTGATAACAGGATAATTAAGAGCAGTAGGCATATCTCCTCTCTTTAGCTCTTCTCCTTTAGGAATGTTAAAGCCGCACTCCATGCCAAGTTTTGCAATTGCATCTTTATCCATATAATGAGATACAATACCAGATTCCTTGCCATGGAAAAAGTAAAACTTATCCTTTATAACATCATAATTAGTATCCAAAATACTCTCAACCCAATCATCACAGGAAAATACGAAAGTTTTCTCTTGTTCGTCACCATATTTTTCCAAAAGGGTTTGATAACCTTCTTCTACTGTTTGGACAATATAAACATTGCCAATATATTTACTATTTGTAGTAAAATAGGATTGGGACTATAATGAGGATGAAGAATTACATCTGGTCGTATTCCGACCTCTCCTAAACTTCTCACAGCACCAAGCGTATTATAATGGTCTGAACCAAAAATAACAAACTTATGCTTTCTCAATTCTTTATCAATATCTTGCATAATACTATTTGTTTATTAATTTACCTCTAATATCATTAACTATCATAAAGCTATCAAGATAAAACCAAGATAACCATTTAAGCCATAAAGAACATTCAGTGGGATATTTGCATGCTATCACGCATGCATAGTATTCCCCAATATAATCATAACTTTAACTTAGCAGTACCATCTGTAGCTAAAGCACGAACACCAGTCCACAATAAAGGACAAGCTGAAGTATAAATACCAAAGAAAATAACACTGTAAATATTGTTGCCAGTAAAGGATGAATACTTTTAGCTTAATACCAAAGCAGGAATACCCACATTGAAGTTGAATCTATATTTGCTATCAAGGCACACAACAAACATGTTGCATCTCTGCAAAATTGCTATCGTAGAAGCAACATAGCTGCATTAAGCTACAGTATTGTGGCCATGCACCGATTTTGGCAATCGAATGCAGCCAAAGCCACATATCACAAATCCGCCATGCCAGCACTGAAGAATGTAGAATTCCACCATCTCCTACCTGAGTAATCTCATACTTACAGTATCTACAGCTGTGTAATTCCTTCCGCAAATGAGGGAAACCGCTAATAGCTGTCCAGATAGCAACAAAGATAATGAGTACTACAATAATAGGACCGAAGATACCCAATGTCTTGACAATTCGATTCAAGCCAAAGACTGCTGTCACGATAACCAATGCCGCAAGTATGGCAGCACCTACGCCATTAGGCAATCCCCACTGCTCCATAGCTGTAGAATTGGCACCTCACATTACCACAAAGCTCATATAGCAGAACAAGGCTGAGAAATAATCGAAGAATTTGCCGATATATTTTCCGCAATATGCTTTGTAAATATCACCATTATGCTTTACATGCAAACGATGACCATTTGATATAAACGAGAGATTGGTATATACATATATAACAGCACATACTGCTATTACAATCCAGAACTCACTACCATAAGATGCCTCATATTGCATCACCTCTTGCATTGTAGCAAAATCTTGCACCAATATAGAATGCTATACAAGCACCGCAAAATTGTAAGATTCTCTTAAATTTATCCATTATACTTATTTGTTACTGAAAGCAAACTCAACGGCTAATACAAATCGTGGTTGTTTGGTCAGAACATCATTTGCCCAAGCATAAAGGTTGATATTCTTATGAGAATAATAACATCCCATAGAGAAATCCACATCCTGGTCAAACTTCCAGGAATGAATAGCACCTACCATAGGAGTAATACTGTTTCCCTTGCCTGGAAGAGCAAATGTATGACCAATATAGCTCCATTGTTTAGCGGAAGTTAATTCATCCTCATTGTTCTCCAACCAGGTATCGGTTACATAAAACCACTTGCCATCCTTCGTTATATTACCATTGATATAAAGAGCCGATGTTAAATAACAGAACTTGTGATGATCATTCAGATCAAAAGAAGGAGTCAGCTGTGCACCGATCTTCAAATAGTCATTTATCTTTGTTCCACCTCTTACGATATAACCAATATAATTAGCAGCACCATTGGTATATAAGTCAACACCAGTTTGAAAATGGTTACCAATACCATATTGCAAAGTTGAATACGTTTCCCAAGTATCAGCCTTGTTTCTATATTTCATGGAAGAATAACCATATAGTTTCTGATCACCAACGGTAGTGCCGAAGTTAGGAATTTGAGCACATATATGCATTGAAGATGCAAGAAACAATACATAAAGAATTGATTTCTTTATCATAATTCAAAAAAGTTTTCTTTGTTCATAAATTGTTCCATCACTTGTGCCATGCAAATACTCTCTTTTCTACGCAAACGGGCAGAAGAGAAACGTTTGTTTACTATACAACTGATGAATTCCTGTATCTCATAACGCAAACCAAAACCATCCCATTTATAGAAATACTTTTTATTATCGTTTTGGTTTTCATAACGCAACTCAAAATAATCCGTCTTCCACCATGGTGCTGGCACGATAAGCATATCCCTTGGTTCCTGAAATCACCAAGCATCCTTCTGTTTTTACACCCAATCCTACCTTAAAAGAACAAGTAGCTTTAGGATAATGGAAAACTCCACGTGTATAAACATCAATACCATTCTCCATACGAGAATAAAGATTCAAATTCTCATAATTGATACCCATCAACTTAATGATAGGCAAAAGAGGATAGCTTCCCTCTTCATACATGGAGCCACCAGCCTGAGCAGGATCAAACTCTCTACCATTCTTGTCAAGAAGCTGAGACAACGATGCCTCTATATCAACAACCTCTCCTATCAATCCAGATTTAATAATCACCATCAAGTGATTAAAGGCTGGACAAATGTGTCTTGTTGGCTTCCATTAAAATAACACCATTATCCTCTGCCAGCTGATAGAGTTCTTGCGCCTGTGCTCTTCAGCACCATAGGAGTCTCGCAAAGTACATGTTTCTTGGCAAGGATTGCATGCTTGATATTCTCATAATGGCTAAGATGTGGAGTGGCAATATAAACAGCATCCACCTCATGATATAATTCATCAAGACTTTGCAAACTTTTACACCTGCATAATTGGCAGCGTATGCCATGCTCTTTGCTTCATCAATATCGATGATGCACATACATTTACGCCACTCACCACACTTGCCTCAGAAGGAAAACGAGCAACTCTGCCACATCCGATGATGCCCACCTTCACTTCATCTTGGCTCTCTGCACGAAGCATAGTAGAAGAGATGCCCTGCGTACGAGGAAGATAAACCACTTGACAAAATTCATTTAGATAATCGAATTTTCCTTCCCAATCAGAACCTATGGCAAAGATATCAACATTATATTTCTGAATATCATCAATTTTCTGACCGACATAATCCTCTATAATGATTTTGTCAGCATAGCCTGTAGCCTTTACTGCCTCTACACGCTCAAGGACATTGTTGCGGACATTCAATTTACCCCTATCTCTGTCAAAGCTATCATTGGTAACACCTACAATCAAGTAATCACCCAATTCCTTCGCTCGACGAAGAAGATTAATATGACCTTGATGAAGAAGATCATAAGTTCCGTATGTTATAACAGTCTTCATGACATAAATAATTTATGTTTGAGTATAATCAAAGTTCCTCTTATCAACTTACTAAGCAAATAAGGTACCAATAGAACTTTATTTTCATACTTAGAATACATCTTATAGTTTTCAAAATCACAAGTGTAGTTATCCTGACTTATGCCACCTATACTAAATATAGATACAGCCTCATTTATACGTGCAAAATGATAATGAGAAACCAAAGTTCTTATTACCAATTCTTTATCAGCTAAGATTTTATAGCTTTCATCGAAACCGCCCAAGGTTTCAATTATATGTCTCTTCATCATTAAGGATTGATGACAACAAGGCATAAATCGACCTTTAAATAAACATTTTGAATCATAACTTTGTTGGAACTTTTGTTTTCCATTAGGATAGCTTAAATAAACAGCTCCATACACCACATCAGCCCCATCGCTATTTTCCATCAATACTTTGATGCCATCCTTAGTATATTCATCATCACTACCAGATACATCACCCATTGACCTTTCGCCATTTTCCATCCCTTGTTAAAGGCATCATAAATGCCGTGGTCGGGCTCTGAAATATAACGGAAACGAGCATCCTTGCTCACGTATTCCTTCACTATTCCGATGGTGTTATCTTTTGACGCACCATCCACAACAATGCACTCCCAATCCTGGTAACTCTGATTGAGCACACTATCTAGAGCTCGCTTCTTTCTCAGAATTATAAGTGGCAATAATTATTGAAACCATATTCATCGTTAATAAAGATACTTTAGTATTTTAATTTTATTGCTAAAATAAACTATCCCCCCTGCACAAATAAATGCCAGGGCAAAGACAACCAAAAACTCTATAGCTCCATACTCGTATGGTATAATATGTTTGTCAGCACATGAAATACCGTAACGGGCACAAAATGGATAAAGTAAATAATGATACTCATTTTGCGCAACACGACATAGTTTGCATTCTTGGAATCTGCTGATATCTTGGCACATATCGTTGGTACAACTATAGCTATCACTGTATTAAGAACAAAAACATATTCACTTACAAAGAATTCCGCTAAAATCGCCCCCCCCGAAATTGCCACTAAGGCTCCTTGAGAGACATTCCATCTCCTTAGTTTTGGCAACAAATAATAGGCTGATTCTATCCAAAAGATAGAGCGAGTAGGCAAATAGAATGAATCCAGATGGAAGCTATCGCCACTGCTCTGCAAATATATTCCCAAGAAGTCAGCTATATATTCTCCCTTCACCAAGCTGAAATAGAGCCAAATGAATGCAAAATGCAAACACCAGGTGCTTATTAAGATAGCGATTCAGCAAGTAGCAGATGATAACACCATAGATCAAAGCCATGATGAACCAGGAACCTTGCGCAGTACCTGTAGTAAAAATCTTAGGAACCAACCACAAGTACCAATCACCCGGATTATGCCTGATAAACTTTGGAAGCCAATGAGGTAGCAGCAAGACTGACCAGCAACCTAGCAATATCAGCAATCTCTTGCAGAAATGCCACAACTTACTCCAATCATCATTGTTGAACTCTATCTTCTGCCAGAAAAGCATAGAAGATACAACAAAGAAGATAGAGACGAAGACCGGACACATCCCTCCAAACCATATCTTTAATGGTTCAGCCGCATAATAGAATGGCCAAGTATGAATACCTACGATGCCCATGCAGCAAATGAACTTGAGTAGGTCGAGATAAGGATAATATTTCTTTTGCATATTTTATTTTGTTCTCAATTTATTTTTAATTCTACAATACCAATAAAAAGCCTTCTGCAACCATCTACGATGAATGGACACAGGATAATCATATAACTCGAAAGAGCAAGTATCCAAATCATCCCTCAAAGAATCAATTTCTTTTGCAGATGCCATCATGCCAAAGATCAACCCTCCTCGTCTGAAAGTTCTAAACTTACGAAGTCTGAAAATGTCAGGATAATAATTCAAACAATATGTTCCGTATGTCTCAAACTCGCTAAATCCTTGCAAGACACCAGGCTGTATAGCATAGATGCACTTTTCGAACCACAAAGCCCCGCTAGGCATCCCGCTATAATTGCCTGTCCAATCTTTGCAATTAGTTCACACATAATCTTCACATTGAAAATCATATGCTCAGATATAAAGGAATAGTCAGCCTTCTTTGGCGCATCAAACAATTTATCTATTGTACAAAAATAGGGGTCATGATGCTCAGTCTTTGGCATAAAGAGATATTTTTGCCCCCACATCTTTAAAATTCAAATGATTAAGAGGAATTGTATCTGCATCCCAAACAAGATACCCTCCTTTGCAAAAGAGCGTAAGAGCAAAGCCCATTTTGAGAAATTGCTGGAAATACCAGCCAACAAGATTGATTCCTAAATGCGATTTCAAAACTTTTCTAACAGCCGCATAACTTAAACCATCTATCAGCGCATTTTCGTCTAATAACTTTAGATTATCTGCAATTCCCTCTAGCAAAGAAAAGTTCGATAACTTTGTTATTACATAAATATGCTCAGGATTAAGGTTCTTATTAATAAACGGAACGTTTTTCTTCAAGAAAAAGCAATTTTATAAGCTACACAAATAACAATATCCATTACTCAATAAAATTTTTAACCCAATTATCAATTCTTAAATTCAATATACTATCACGAGGTGAAACAGAGGTGTTCTTATCAAGTAAAGATAAATCTAAAACAGGTTTCTTTCGATCTATTATATGAACATAATCAGAATTGTAAAAAGGAAAGTTTACAACAAAGGTATTAGTTGTATAAATATGCTTATTAGCAGCTAAAGCCCAAATCAACCTTGGTGTTGTACCAAATTGAGTAGGATTATCCGTATCTAATACAGCCTTTGATTGTAGTATTATCTTATTATACTCTTCAGAAGAATACATTTTGTTTGTTACGAAAGGAAAAGAAAGTTCTCCACTGATAACTTTGAATTCCTCTATAGTTTCTCTTTTTCGCAAAAGGTACAGTTTAAATAATCTTAACTTCTTTCGAAAAGATGTTGGCGAACAATTTACAACCAATTTTATATAATTAGGTATCCCCATTTTTTGTAGTTGAGAATATACTTGTTTGTATATAGCTAAACGACCATGATGATTAGTTCCAATCGAGGAAATTGAATATTTAATGTCGATATTAGTATCAGCTAAATCTTCCGTCCAATAGAATGGCAAAAAAGATACATTTGGTAACTTTGATTTTTTCACATCATGTAAATCGAAAGAAAACACCTTATCAAAATACTTTGCATTACGAAAGAAGTCATACCATCTGTTACTATCCCATATATAGAGAGATGATTTTAAATTAGGATTTCTTTTTTTCAAAAAAGTCAAAAGATATGGATCAAACGTTGTTCCTTGAATTACAAAAAGAACATCAAACTTCTGGTCTAATTCTTTGTTTTTACATTGACTAATCCAATACTTTAATGGAATTCTCTTAATTTTCCACTTAAGTAAATTTATAAGTCGAATCAAGAAAAAACCCATTTTTAGAAATGGATCGGATTTGAAATCTTCTTGTATTAAACATGTTACCTCATGTCCTTGATTACAAAGCTCTTCATATATAGGCTTATAAAGTCCCAAGTAGCTAGGTGCTATAAATAAAATCTTCATATTTGCTTTTTTTGTGTATATATTTTACTATAAAAGAAACTATTAATATGGCTATGAGTACAATGAAATTTGACCAACCATCTTTGTTAAATCCAAATATGCCTTGTATTATCAAATCAAAGTACCAATAGATTAATGCAAGTTTCCAAAAATGGATTTTTCCTCTTCCTATAAAGAAATAGAAAATTAAAGCAATAATTAAAATAATTGCCAAAGCTATTGGTAATCCAAACTCTATATACAAATCACCAAAGATTGTTTTAAAAATTAAAACAGGAACACCTGTAAATGTTTTCCAAAAGGCATATCCATCTTGTACTGATTCTGCATTATATTCTATACCAAAATATAAAGGGAATAATCTTGTTCCATAGGGATGCATCGTTACTTGGTTCCAAAATTGCAATCCTAGATTAGGAAAACATTCACCAGAATATCTAGCTACACTTGTCAAAGGAGTCTCTGAATCTGAATGAGCTAGTCGCGCTATTGATATAAGAACTGAATAAAATGCAACAACAGAAAAACTTACAACTCCTATCTTCTTAAACTTCCTTTTTAAGGAGAAATTCAGATGAGGGTAAAAAATTATAATATAGAATGCAAATGACCAAAATACAAAGAACAAATTTCCTCTCGAACCTATTGCCAATGCGGAAAAGAACTTACTAAAGAATATTAATCCTAATAATAAGAATGCCCTTGATTGTGATATTTTTTTAGATATTAATCCATACAAAGAATAACACATTACAAACGGCGAAAAAGAATTCATTAAATTAATATTAAAATTAACAAATTTAATAAGAAAGAAATTATTTCCATACAATAACTTCTGTGCAGAACCATCAACTGCGGAAGCTTCATACATAGAATCATATCCCATCTGTGAAGCAACTAATGCATTTGAAAAATTAAGCATCATATATAAAGATGTAATAATTATCCAAATATTTAAAATCCATTTTACCGTATTATTATACGGTATTTCATCCCATTTTATCGTCTTATAAGTAACATTTCTAAATGGATATATTAAAACCATTATAGAAACAAAGCAATATATATATGGAGAAAAATCAATTTCTTTATTATAATTGTTTGATAAAACAGCTTCATAAATACCCGTAGAACAAATCACTATTCCCATGAATGCTACAAAAGCATAATAGACAGAAAGTGTATATGTCAAAGACATTTTTCCTTTACGTCCATATCTATTTGAAGCAAAGAAATATAATAAAAAATTTAATACTAAACAAACTAAAATTGTCATCTCTGTAGTTTTAATTGTTTTACAATACCAAGTAACTTCGCTCTCTCAGAATTAGACACACCCATATAAAGGATTGAAATTACAGAAATCAATTCAAATATAACTATACAAAATCCCATTGTTAAAAATGTAGTTTTAACTAACATACTATATACAACAATAAAACAGATAGGTAACACTGTCACTCGCATTATTGGAACCAAAGTTTTTGTTATATAAAAACAATCGGCATACGAGTATTCTTATTTATAAAATATAAGCCTATGATAAAATTTATCAATCCACGCGTCAAGAGTCTTGAAAAGAAGACCCACACAAAAGGAACTCCTATATAAAGAAACAAAAACGTCACAACAAAATGTAAAAGAAAAACACTAGATATTGACAACTGATAATTTCGTATTTTCCCAGTTGCTCCTATACTTGAATAAAAAACTCCAGAAGTTGCATCTATTAAAGTTCCAATTAAAATAATTCTACAGAAATCAACTGCATAATTCGGTACAGTTACAAGCCACAATGAAAGTAAATAGTCCATATAGAATACTATAGGAACTGCAAGCATAAAGAACAGAAAATAAGAGAATTTAGATGATCTGCATAATAAAGAATAAAAGCCACTCATCTCATTAGCAGCATATGACTTAACTAACTGAGGTTTAAACGCAGTTTGATATCCACTAGCAAAACCTGATAATGCATTATTGATTTGATTCGAAAGTCCTAATGCTGTATTTAAAACCACACCACCAAATGCATTAAATATCAATCCTATACCGGATTCCGACAAAACACCAGCCAAACTTCCTATCATATTCCATCCTGTAAAAGATAAGATACTACGGAAATTACTAATTTTATTTTTAACAGTAAAATAACAAAAAGTTATCTTTTTCTTACAATATAAATAATATACAACATAAATGAAGAAAGCATTAAAACACATCAACACAGAGTAGAGTTTCAATTTATCCATTAAGAAATATGAAACTCCAAAAGTGAGCATTAGCTTAAGGAATGCTTCTAAAATTCCAATTTTAGCAAAAAACGCCATCTTCTCGGTTGCAATTATAGAAGCATTATATGGTACTTGCAAAATACTAAACACAAATGATAAAAGCGACACATAAAATGCAAAAGAAGCTGCACTATAACGAATTGAAGGTATATTAAGATTCCTACTGAAAAATATCCAAAAGATACTTCCTAATATTAAAACTATGATTGAAAAAATCAAATAGCAACTAAAACATGCACTAAAAACCTCTTGCAAATGAATGCCATTATTTTTTCCCATTTCATAATTCAGAAAGCGCTGAGTTGCTTCACTTAAGGAAGATTTTAAAAAAGAAAAAATAACAACAATGGTACCAACTAAGTTATATATACCATAATCTGTAACTCCTAATACATCCAAGACTACACGAGCCATATAAAAGTTTATTGCCATTATTACTAACATTCTTATATATAAGGCAATTGTATTCTTAGCTATACGTTTATTATTAATATTATCAGAAGACATGTAATTAATCTATTTTATATTTGTAAGCGGTCACTGTAACTACTCAGCACCCCTATAGAAAACTTCTCGTTAATAAAGCATAAACTTGATTTTGCTTATTTTCTTCATCATTACAAACTTTTTAATGATTGAGTCGATGAGGACGTAGGCTGTTTAAAACAGTTCATTTAACGAGTTCTTTTCCGATGATGCCTCCAACATGTCTCCTTTGTCTATTATCGCCTTTCAACAGATTATCTGCCAGGAGATGCGTTTTTGCATTCCCCGTAAGTCAAAAGTCTGCGTTAAGGGATGTAAATCGTGATTTTGCCATGTGGAGAAAAATGCTTATCTTTGCACCAAAAAATGGCAAGCGACTGTACTGACATAGATGTTGTTTTGCGCCAGATAAACCAGCGTCTGCGCAAACTTGAGAAGTCCGACTCCGAGAAGACTGAGGAGATCGGACGCCTCAACCGTGTCATTAACCAGAAGGACGTGGAGATACATAATCTAAAGACAGAACTTGCTTCCACAAAGGCAGAACTTGCCGTTGCTAAAGAGCGCATCAAGGAACTCGAGGGAGCTGATGACGATACATCAAGTACACCAGGAAAGCCCGAGAAAACAGCAGTAACAGCAGTATCCCTCCATCCCAAGAAAGTATCGCTTCCCGTGAGCTGCGCAGGACAAAGTCTCTTCGCAAGCCAAGCGGAAAGCCGAGCGGTGGACAGCCTGGCCACAAGGGGCACACTGCAGACTATAGCAGAACCAGACGTAATTGTAAAGCACGACCCCGTCTATTGTAAATGCTGTGGTCGGCTCTTGATTGATATACCATGCCAGAAGATCCGTAAGACACAAATTGTTGATATCAAGGTGGTCGTAGAGACCTGCGAGGAACAGTATTACGAGAAGGTCTGTGAATGCGGTTGCGTAAACAACTGCGAAGCTCCCAACTGTCGTATCAAGTATGGTGACAACCTCCGTGCACTGGTGACATACCTTAATGTAGTGCAGTGTATTCCGTTCAAAAGGATTGCAGAACTTATATCCGACCTGTCCGGCCAGAATATAAGTGAGGGTACAGTGCAGAACATACTCAAAGAGAATAGCGGCAAGGCAGACTGTGCATATGAGGAAATACGCAAGAGGCTGGAAACAGCGTCTGTCGTAGGAGCCGATGAAACTGGTGCTACGGTAGGAAAGCATCTGCATTGGAACTGGATATTCCAGAACGACCTGCTTACATACGTGTTCCAGTCAGAATCGCGAGGTCAGAAGGCCATAGATTCCAAGTTTCCAAAGGGACTTCCTATTCGACACTTGTGACTGACAGACATCAGAGCTACTTCAAGATGAATGTTAAGGACCATCAGGTCTGCCTGGCTCATCTTCTTAGTAATGCAAAGTATCTGAACGAACTGGATCCAAACCAGAACTGGTCACGGAGATTCATCCATCTGATAGAACACTCTATAAATCTCAGAAGAGAGGACAACATTACCTCTAGAAAGATAAAGGTACTGAAGACAAAGATGAAGAACCTCTTGGGTGAAAGCCTCACGCATTTAGATAACGAGTTTGAGAAATTCAAGAGGGGTATCCTTAAAGTCAAAGACTACCTATTTACCTTTCTCTCCAATCCAAGTGTGCCTTACGAGAACAATGCCAGTGAGCGGGGAGTTAGGAAAATCAAGATAAAGCAGAAAGTCAGCGGTTGCTTCCGAACAGACAGCGGTGCCGATGATTTTGCCAAGTTGCACTCCATTGCTGAAACTGCTATGAAGAACGGAAATTCTAAATTCAATGCAATTCTTGCTGTAGTACAACAGTAAGACGATTACTCATGCCCATAGGGGTGCTGAGTAGTTACCGGTCACTTTAGGTACGTTAAGCCATAAAATGAATGCTTTTTTATTATCTTTTAAGAAAAAACATTTGAATTTATGCCCAAGCAGTAACTGTTGCCAGCATCCATCAATGAGCCAGTAAGTCTACCAACTTGTCCTTTGCCGTTTTCTTGATCCTGCGAAACACATCACAAAGATAGCAACTATTTAGCATTAGAACTTTTCATTTTGTCATAGTATATCTGTTTTACTTTCCAAATTCCTTAATTTTCTGCTCCTCTTTCAAAGAGCAAACAAGCAGTTGTCCATTCTTCTCGGCTACGATATAGCCATCCAAGCCTTGAACTACTACCTTGCTTTCATCGGCTGCATGAACCACGCAGTTCCTGCATTCATACAAGCGGATGTCCTTGCCAACCTTGGCATTGCCAGCCTCATCCTGTGGAAGCAAGGTTCGGAGACTGCCCCAGCTGCCTAAGTCGCTCCATCCGAACTCGGCTGGCAGGGTATAGATTTCCTTCGACTTCTCCATCACGGCATAGTCAATGCTTATCTTCTCGCAGGTTGGGAAGAGTTTGCCGACCACCTCTTTCTCCTGTTCGGTATAGAAAGAAGGTGCCATCTCGTCCATGATGCTGGCAAGCTGAGGCTGGAAGGTGCGGATTGCCTTGCTGATGGTATCGATGTTCCATACGAAGATTCCGGCATTCCAATAGTAATTGCCAGCGGCAAGGTATTGCTCGGCAGTCTCCAGGTTTGGCTTTTCCTTAAAAGCCTCAACCTTGTAGATCTCATCTACGGCAGTCGGCTCTGCTGCAGCGATATAGCCATAGCCTGTTTCCGGGCGGCTTGGCTTGATACCGATCGTAACGATGGCGTTCTTATCGGATGTATAGCTCAATGCCTTGCTGAGCACTCGCTGATACTCCGAGGTATTAATGACGAGGGCATCGGATGGTGTCACCAAGATATGGATTCTCAACCAAATACTTTTCGATGTAATCGTCCTGGATTGGAGAAATCCTATTGTTGAGTTTCTCCACTTTCTCTGGGATTACATTTACTGCTGTTACATGATGGTGCTGAGATAACAGGGTTACTATACTCAGACCTACGTAGCCGTACTACTGTTATATCTTTGAAATTTTTCATCATTATAGTGTTATTTTTCGAAAACCTACCCGTCCTTCTTTACCATTAAAGAAGGCTCCACCTCATCTTGCTCTTCTCCCTCAGGGAAGAAGAGGGAAACCGCCCTACTCGGTGCTCGGAACCGCTGCGCTCTAAGGTTGGCGGACCATCAAAGGTCTTCGCCATATTGTGCGGGATGGGACCGCCTGAAAAGTAATGGAGTCCTAACATTTGCTACAAAATTATGACTGATTGACATGCATTGCCTTATCTGTCAGCAAAGCCATATAGTTTTCCAAAGTAAACCGCCTATAGAACTTGACAAATCCCATATACAATAAATTAGCAACGATGAGTATGACAACCAAAATGATTATACATTTCCAATTAATCACACATTTTTCAATTCCCAACGCCCTTACAATATGATACGAATATTGTATTTGATCTATCAGCAGATAATCAAATAATAAGCAAGCTATCAATGCCATAGCTCTCAAGAAACCATACATTGCAACATAATTATCAACCTTACGCTGACAAGACTCTATGTTCAAATAAACATAATGCATCACTATTCTATGATAATCAGCATTGGAATTCACATCAGGTTGCTGCAAAGACAAGATTTCTGACAGTTTATTTAATTTTTGCAATATACTATTACGCACATATTCATCAAGGGGACGAACAATAAAAGTTATTAACGAGAATTTAATGCCAAAAACAAACATTACTAATGTTACTGGTAATAATACTAACATAACAAATATTCTCCAAACGATACTTCCAAAAGTATGTTCTGAAAAGTACCTTGAAAATACATTACAGTAATTAATGGAATCTTCATGCAATAAATAATGAGAAGGATAACCAAATAGATGATTTGTAAAATACTCAACTGTAGAAGATGACAAATATGCAACTATATGCCCGACAACATATGAAGCCACAATTACGAATACCGTAGACTCCCACCAATCATATTCCTTTCCTTTTTTAAGCAGATCTTGATATTTAGAAAAATCAAAATACTCCTGTAAGGGGACAGATGTTACATGACAAACAAAAAATACTGTTACCAAAAATATCAGACCGGGAAACAAATACCCAAGGAAATCATAAATTGAAAATGGATTCTTATTCATATTTAAATCTGATTATCGCGAGAAAGGTCTTGTTGTACAGAAGCAAATTGTATTTGCTCCTTCAAATCATTAATTAGCAATTCATAATTTTGTATTGGAATATCCAAATCTTCATGACATTTCTTCATGAATTTTGATAAACTAAAAGAATAGTACCTTTTGCCCGTTTTACTCATAAACTCATTAATCATCTCTTGTCGAGGAACAACTTCTTCGTCCTTGACAACATAATACCAATCAATCTTAATCTTTCCTGAGACCAGTATTATGTCTTTATGCTTGGTTCCTGCATATGCCAAGATTTGTTTCCAAATTATCAAATCATGATATTTTATCCGACTATCGCTTATCTCACAAGGCATATATCCTGGTGGTACAAGTTTTGAAAAACGCTGATCTCCTTCTTTATATATATTTTCTAATTCTGCTTCTGTATATGAGATACCAATCTTATCATGAAAAAGCATTCCCAAATCAGCCTTAACAGTACTAGTCTTTAATTGATTTATCAAAACTTCCTTTTGACTAGAACAAAATTCATTCAATTCTAAGACTAGAGCTTCTAGCCTTGTCTTTTTATCAGTAGGAAGAAAAGGATAACTTTTCGAATTAGATATTATATCCTTACAGGATTTCAAATATGAAAGCGCGCTATTAACATTGTTAATCTGGTTCATAATTTCAGTATTCATCTGCTTATGATAGAGCCACGCCACATCATAAGGTATCCATAAACGCTTTGATATCTTATCATCTTTCAAAACTTTCAGAACCGTCTTTGCTTGATTTTCCTCTATTCTAAACAGGTCAAGTAAAGCATTCACATCGAAAACGATTATTGCATCGGAAAGAAATGCTTTCATTTGATCATTTGACAAAGGATAATAGCCAGGAAAACTATCTTTCATATCTATTCACTTTTTAAGATTTTCTATAACCCACGCGTTATCTGCCAACAAACGAGTCCATGCCGCTGATCTTCCACACAGAATAACTATAAGCCGATCGTTAGAATCAATATAGTTTCTCAGAAAGTCTCTAATCTCAACAGCTGTCTTACTAGTAACAACAGCCCATGTTGATTCAGTTAACTTTCCCCAGTTTGGAAAAGATCTCAATGCCTGATATAGCGTTTCATAATCACGACCTGGTTGACACAGGTCATAGGATATTATATAGCAATGTTGTTCCATTTCTTTTATATTTATCATCAGAAATGTATGCTTGACGATAAAAATCCAATGAGTTATGAATAAACTCATCAGTTCTTGCTTCGTTAAACACATACATCACAATTTTACTTGCAGAGTATGTTGTTGAATCATTCTGTAAAGAAAGAGAGAATATCAAACATGATTACTTTTCCTTATTGAAATATAATTTGTAAAAATTTTGACCTCTGTCATCATCATAACCTCTTTCTATGAAAGTTCCTGTTTTCATCAAATATAGCTCTACTGTATCGTCTAGCTTTATTTTACGAATCTTTTTGCTAACATTTAATGCTTTTTATCTATAGCAATTTTTTCTGTAAACTTGATACCTTCACGCTCCTCGTATATCTTTCGATATTCCTCAAACATATCCAAAATTTCTTGGCTCTGAAATACTTCAGATTCCAAATTCGTTATATTTACTGTATCTGATTTAGAAACGACATCTGCATACTTGTTTACAATGTCTATTTGTTCCGACTTTGAGACCTTTGAATTCTTGGTCAGTTTATCCTTTACAAATCCCTCCATTAAATTCATCAATGTCTTAGACTGACTATATGGAGTCGTTCTGGTTTCCATACCTAAGAAATCCTGACGCCAAAATTTGGAGTCTTTGCTTTTGTCTATGATAAGTCCAATAGGCATATTGTCTGTAAACACAACCATGCAAGCTTTATCAATCTTTTGCGGGGTATAGCCAGTTTTTACAGATATATTGAGATTTCCTTGTGAGTCAATGTATGTTTCTATAAATTCTTTTTTAGTTTCTATCTTGAAAACACCAACGGCATCACAATATGTATCACCAACTATTATATCAGCAACTTTTATAATAAATATATCGCCATCTTTTATCGTTGGTGCAGTTGAAACACTGTCCAAATGTTTAAATAACGATATTGAACTTTCAACAAAATCGACACCATGATAAATGTCAACAACGGTATTGTAAACAACATTGTATTTTAAATCTATAGTATGAACAAAAGTATACTCATTCTTCTCTTTGGAAAATGGTTTTATAAAGAAATCCTTCAGAGAATCTTGCTCTAATTTACTCATATTCATTTCTTGATGATTAACTACACTATTTTGTCTATCAAAACTGAAATGGTGACAAATCATTTTGTCTATATATGCTTCCTTGAAATCCATTTTTATATTTTTTTCTTTAAAATCAATACTTGTAGTAAACTTGTTATCATATATACTGTATAGAAAACACATTTGCAATTAACAGTATAACTACTAGCCTATAAACAAAAGCAATACGATATGTCCACCCAACAATAAAGACTCACAGTCTACATCTTTTATTTTGTGAACAAATCCGTACTCAGAAATATCCAGAGAAAAGAAATCTTTCCAAAGATATTCGGAATGAGCAATAGCAACGTTATCGTTGCAAAAGAATATTAAATCCTATTGAATAAAAAAAGCGTATCACATAATTGTGTTCCTGCTTCAATCTTATAATATCTACTGAGGAAGGTCTTTTATTCACAGGTATTCTATTTTTAGCATCTTTTGTAGGGAGCTTCGTCAAATTTAACTTATCATAAATGAGAGTTAAAGCTGTAACAAAAAATCCTATAAAGATAGCAAATATATCCTTTATATAATCTATGAAGTTGTCACTTATTCCTTGAGGCAGACTTAATACTACCATTAGTGACAACCCTAAAAACAGCCAATAGAACCCCCAAATTGACCTCGTAGAAAATTTTTGGTTATTGACATCTCTTGTAATGACATGATGACCATTTTTTAGAAATATCATCATTGCTTTAAGCCATTCCTTCAACATACAAATCAGGCCTCAACTCTTTTATAATAACAGATTCAAACAAACCTTTGCAATAAGTATCTAAAGCTACAAGATTAACTGTACCATCTTCATTGATTGCAACCTTACCATCAAGATATACAACAGGAGTAAGTTCTGAATCTCTCAGATTCCAATCAAAAGTCTTCCGTGATTTGGTGTTTTTATTTTCTGTTTTGACAGTACATTTATCGAATTCCTCTAATTGCTTTTTGTAATTTTCAGCCCCGAAGAAACGCTGTTTGATGTAATTTCTTATGCTTTCCATTACATCCAAGCCTTTATCTCCTTCACCTTTTGGAGTTATGTTTATTTTGACTTCATAATCGCCCATTACATTTTTAATAGGATCATCATCCTCGATTTGATTGTCTACGTATGTTGTCTGAAAAGACATACTTTTCACTACTGCGCCTTGTCTATATTCATCTTGAAAGCTCTTTGGAGCAAAAATTCTCATTGTCGGCTTTTGATAATCACCTATACTGAACAACTTGGCAATATAATTTCTTGCAAAATTTGAAATTGATTCTTCCGCGCTATCAGTATGTATCATCATAAAGCCTTCATTATGGTCAACAGGAAGGTACAAGAAAATATAGTAATACTGCAATACTGGCTGATCTGCCGTCAAGTTATTGGTCTCGTCTTTCTTGCTTAATTTTGTCACGATTCGGTTTTTTCCGTATGTACCTCCATTAACAACCCCTGCAATGATATTTTTTGCAAGATCAGGCTTCGGACGTTCATCCCAATGTTTATTGATAATGCGCCTTCCTTTGTTACTAATCAAGGTCATGACTTTCTTTATAGAATCGTTTTTGGCAAAATCATTTTTCAACTCATTCATAAAATATTCAAACAACTTGCCAAATATTTTTGAATCAGAATCTCTGTTCGTACATTTGCCAGATTCCAACATGAATTCTCTAAAAGTCTTGTTTGCACCAGACTTATGTTTCAACTTGAAACGGAAAAAATCTAATTTCGGATTTGCCATAATACAATATATTAATTGTAAATCACCGTTAGAACGTAACTACTAATTTTCAGTAGTTAGCACATCCAACATTTTTCAAAAAAACATATTATTAATTGGTATTGCCAAAGCTACCTATTAGGCAGCCTTGACATTCACCTTTTTGTTCGAGTTATAATTACATGGGATTAGGGACATGAAGTCTTGCTCCCCCTCCATCAGTCGGGTGAGTATATCTTCTATATAATCGCCAAAATTAATGTCATTCAACTTGCAGCTCTCAAAAAGTGAGAACACAAAAGCTATGTTTTCCGCACCTAAATGGCTACCGGTATGCATCCTGTTTCGCCTACCCATAGCCAAGTGGCGGAACATTCCGACTACATCCATGATTTCAGCCTGACGCAGATTCATTCGAGAAATTTCCTCTCGAATCGCCTTTTCATCAGATGAACCTTGCTGCAATGATACTTGAAGCTCTGCAACACGAGATTGCATACGCTTCAGTTCTGCATGCATGGATGGTATCAAACTCTTAATATCAGTATTCATAATATGAAAGATAATATATTATACAGATACCGCCATACGGGCTAACTATAAACATCGGAGCGGAAGCGGATTTCATTAAGATTTTTGTCCTCAACTCTCACAAAGACAAAGGTGGTAAGAAAGACAGCCTCACGGACAACACGTTTACCTCGACTGTTTATCATGATACGTCTTTCCAAAGTGCGTCGGATCTGTTGCTACAAAGCCATTTTCAGCTACATATCCTTCGCTTTTTGCCATGGCTTCGCCGTCGTCCCCTGCAATAGTGGACGTAACCTGTGATTGTATATTTGTCTCTTTCATCATGCGAATCAAGTTCGTTTTTTGATGACGTTCATCTGAATCTCGATATAAGAGACACAGAATCTCCTTGCAAAAATACGAAAATTGTTGGAAACTAGCAAATTATGCGTGTTAAAAATTAATATCATTCTACGAAAATCAACATTATTTTACTATTCTTTTCGTACATAATTTCCTAAGTCGTTGATTGAACGAAAGTTTTCGGTTTTTCTGCGTCTCTCATGTAAAGATTCAGGAAAAATGGTTCATTTTGGTTCATTTTACAAAATCCCTCTTTTTATGTATATCACCATTACAGCGTCCCCACTATTTTACAAGTAGTTACACGTATCTGTTTTCGAAAAAAGTTATTTTATTATCGTTTTTAGGGTGAAGGATTGCCTAAACGCACTCCTTCACCTCATCGGATTTCTCTACATAGTAACATGGAAGCATAGACTTATAGTCCTTATCCCCATCTTTCATGCGGGTAAGGATGTCTTCAATATACCTTCCAAAGTTTAAATTGTTCATTTTGCAGCTTTCATATAAAGAATACATAAAAGCTAAGTTCTCCGCAGCCTCATGACTACCTGCCTTGCCCCAATTGCGACGTCCCATGGCGATATGCCGGAAGCATCGCTCAATGGCTATGTTGTGGATTTCTACATCACCATTAGTGAGAAAGACTTGAAACGCCTCTTTATCATCAAGCACGTAGTTGACTGCTCGCATCACCATCTTGCCATACTTCTTCACGTCCTTCTCGTCCTTCATTCTCTGCAATGCCTTCATGATGGACTGAACGACGAAGCGACTGTACTTCAAGCGGAACTTTAGTCGAGCCTCACCTGTCTTGCCTTTTTCATCTGCAACTCGCTCTATATAGAAGAGGTAGTTCATAAGCTTGATGATTGGTCTCACTCGATGGTCTGCTATGAAGGCGTCCACGAAGTAATGACGGGCATGGAACCAGCAAGCCGTGCGAGTAATCTTCACACCATACTTTTCCTCGATGCTCTTGACTACTGTATCATAAAGCTTGGCTCTGTCTGCCGTAAAATACTTGATGTTCGAGTGCTCGAAGATTTGTTCCTCAGGGATTGTATGGCTACGACTGCCTTCACCGTAGAGCATGACAACCAGCTTCTTCTCCAAGGAGAGGGCGGCATGGATATACTCCACTTTGTACTTGTCAGGCTTGTCTTCCAATAAGTTGCGAACCAAAATACGAGTCTCGTCATTGTTGGTATATATCGATGACTTTATCACTTCCAGCATCAGGTCTTGCAATCGCTCACGCAAGCACTTCATTATCTCGTGCATCCACTTGTTGAGCGAGGACTGTGGCATAAATGCCTCCATATCTCTCAGCATCTCCAAGATGCGATTCTCACTTACATTATAATGTATCTTCATGTCAAGGTAGAATCGGGCAAAGCTTGGAAGCAATGGATTCTTACCTACAATATGGTCTGGATGCTTGCTGCACATCGGATCATGTCCAGGAACATTGAACCTGCCGATTTCATACTCGATACAACCTGCCAAGGGAGCATAGCAATCGTACATTCTCACAATCCAAACGTCCTCGCCAGTAATCTTGTCTTTGCGATGGATTAGCTTGAAGCCTGCAGGCAAGTTGCTCGTATCAATACCCATAGAGTCAAGCACCTTGATGGAGAAGACGTTTCTTCTACGCTTAGGCTTGTCCTCTTTGTCTTTCTTTTCTTTCCTTTTGTCGGACTTTGGCAACTTGGGCTCTTTACCTGTGTCAACTGGGGTTTGGTCAACTTCCTCAATAATTCCACTGGCCAACTTGTTAGCTTCGTCAACGACATCAGTGAATTCCATGTCGTTCATTCGACGTTCATCGAACTCAACCTCGCCTTTCATATAGGAACTAGCATCGCTGTTTGTCTTGAAGAGACGGCGTTGGAGCACCAGAACCACGCTGTGCAAGTCCACATTGGCTTGTTCGCTAAGTTCCTTGGCTTCCTTGGACTCTTGGAGTTTCGTTATTTCCTCCTTGGCTTTTGCCAGTTCCTTTTTAGTCTGAGAATGAGACTCACGCTCTTCATCGCGTTCCTTTTTATAAAAGTCTCGTTGACTTTGAAGTTGTGCTTTTTCCTTATCCCATTCTTTTTGATTCTCCTCCAACTCGAGAATACGACTATCCATAGAATCAATCGTCTTGCGATTGGCCTCTAACTCATCCTCATGCTTAGACACAGCATGTTTCAAGTGAGCATTTTCATTGCTCGCCTGAAGGTACAGATTTTTGTACTGATTGAGCTTGTTTAATATCATATTCTCTTGCTGTTTCATGTATGCAAAGATAGAAAAAAATCTCTAGAAATCAGCAGTAACTACTCAGCACCCCTATGGGCATGAGTAATCGTCTTACTGTTGTACTACAGCAAGAATTGCATTGAATTTAGAATTTCCGTTCTTCATAGCAGTTTCAGCAATGGAGTGCAACTTGGCAAAATCATCGGCACCGCTGTCTGTTCGGAAGCAACCGCTGACTTTCTGCTTTATCTTGATTTTCCTAACTCCCCGCTCACTGGCATTGTTCTCGTAAGGCACACTTGGATTGGAGAGAAAGGTAAATAGGTAGTCTTTGACTTTAAGGATACCCCTCTTGAATTTCTCAAACTCGTTATCTAAATGCGTGAGGCTTTCACCCAAGAGGTTCTTCATCTTTGTCTTCAGTACCTTTATCTTTCTAGAGGTAATGTTGTCCTCTCTTCTGAGATTTATAGAGTGTTCTATCAGATGGATGAATCTCCGTGACCAGTTCTGGTTTGGATCCAGTTCGTTCAGATACTTTGCATTCCTAAGAAGATGAGCCAGGCAGACCTGATGGTCCTTAACATTCATCTTGAAGTAGCTCTGATGTCTGTCAGTCACAAGTGTCGAATAGGGAAGTCCCTTTGGAAACTTGGAATCTATGGCCTTCTGACCTCGCGATTCTGACTGGAACACGTATGTAAGCAGGTCGTTCTGGAATATCCAGTTCCAATGCAGATGCTTTCCTACCGTAGCACCAGTTTCATCGGCTCCTACGACAGACGCTGTTTCCAGCCTCTTGCGTATTTCCTCATATGCACAGTCTGCCTTGCCGCTATTCTCTTTGAGTATGTTCTGCACTGTACCCTCACTTATATTCTGGCCGGACAGGTCGGATATAAGTTCTGCAATCCTTTTGAACGGAATACACTGCACTACATTAAGGTATGTCACCAGTGCACGGAGGTTGTCACCATACTTGATACGACAGTTGGGAGCTTCGCAGTTGTTTACGCAACCGCATTCACAGACCTTCTCGTAATACTGTTCCTCGCAGGTCTCTACGACCACCTTGATATCAACAATTTGTGTCTTACGGATCTTCTGGCATGGTATATCAATCAAGAGCCGACCACAGCATTTACAATAGACGGGGTCGTGCTTTACAATTACGTCTGGTTCTGCTATAGTCTGCAGTGTGTGCCCCTTGTGGCCAGGCTGTCCACCGCTCGGCTTTCCGCTTGGCTTGCGAAGAGACTTTGTCCTGCGCAGCTCACGGGAAGCGATACTCTTGGGATGGAGGGATACTGCTGTTACTGCTGTTTTCTCGGGCTTTCCTGGTGTACTTGATGTATCGTCATCAGCTCCCTCGAGTTCCTTGATGCGCTCTTTAGCAACGGCAAGTTCTGCCTTTGTGGAAGCAAGTTCTGTCTTTAGATTATGTATCTCCACGTCCTTCTGGTTAATGACACGGTTGAGGCGTCCGATCTCCTCAGTCTTCTCGGAGTCGGACTTCTCAAGTTTGCGCAGACGCTGGTTTATCTGGCGCAAAACAACATCTATGTCAGTACAGTCGCTTGCCATTTTTTGGTGCAAAGATAAGCATTTTTCTCCACATGGCAAAATCACGATTTACATCCCTTAACGCAGACTTTTGACTTACGGGGAATGCAAAACGCATCTCCTGGCAGATAATCTGTTGAAAGGCGATAATAGACAAAGGAGACATGTTGGAGGCATCATCGGAAAAGAACTCGTTAAATGAACTGTTTTAAACAGCCTACGTCCTCATCGACTCAATCATTAAAAGTTTGTAATGATGAAGAAAATAAGCAAAATCAAGTTTATGCTTTATTAACGAGAAGTTTTCTATAGGGGTGCTGAGTAGTTACAATCAGCATTTTACGAGTTAAAGAACGTTTATTTTTTGAACTATTTTTCATCTGCTAACTCTCTCATTTCCTGCGAGTTTTCAACTGGTCTAGCTCACGCTTTTTCTGCAACAATTCTTCATTCATCCGTTCTCTTTCCTCACGAAGTTTCTTTGTTTCTGACTTGATTTTTAAGGTTTCCTGCATTATTGCCTTACTCTCGTCCTTCAAAGAAGCCACAGCAGATTCCAAGGCAGTAGCCTTTAGTTCCAACTCTTTTATTAGAGCTTGGTGAAAATCAGCCAAGGACGCATGTTTCTTTGAGAACAAACGTTCCACCTGATTTTCATCAAGACGCTTTAGAGCCTCCTCAACTTTCTGCCAAGAGGCAACAAAGTCAGGATCTTCTGTTTTATTTATCATAAATATACATTTTAGATTGAACGGCATTTGATACAAGCAAAGTCACTTGTTCACGAGTTATAAGATGGCAACTCTTTATTTCCATAAACTTTGGTTTCAGCATCTTGCCATCATCAAACCATTTCTGATAAATCACATAGCCATTCAAGTCATAGTGAAGGATCTTCACCGTATCATATTTCTTGTTATAGAAGATGAAGGCTTCTCCATAGGCCGTTGGGTCGCGATGAAAATACTCACGGACTATTGTTGCCAATCCTTCTCTTCCTTTTCTCATATCTGTTGGGATGCTGCAGATATAGAAATTGGTGCGTGACGTAAAATTGAGCATACTACATACTCATTTTACGCAGCAGTTCTACAACAACCGCCAAGTTTGAACATTTTATCTCCAACTCATCTCCAGTAGGACTTGCTATCACCAGTTGCTTTACGCACCACTTTGCCTCTGGCTGTACAACAGGCTGTTCTGAGAAGCGTTCATCAATAACCTGAAGAGGTATCAATGAAGGTTCTTCTTCCTTCTCTACCTTACCCTTGCTAGAAGAGTACTGTTTCTTGT
>SCPP01000095.1_pt1:0-100000 | contig 245779 bp, 239 predicted proteins | sample 6106811 | NCBI WGS metagenome assembly SCPP01 (sample SAMN10720449, study PRJNA508395) | human gut metagenome | isolation source: Participant 2 stool, 15 month | host: Homo sapiens | collected 2018 | reverse complement strand
TCGTTTCCGAATAACGAATAAGTAGCTCATACTTTCAGCTGTATTCTAACAAAGTGAAATCTCATCTTGCGATTTGATTTACTTTAGTCTGAACTAAAGTTCATTACTTACAGTTTTGCTTGTGTCAATATGTCAAAGATCTTCTTGCCTTAAAAGGCATAGTGGAGATTGTGGAGTTGAACCATTTTACTTGAGCCATCCCTATATATTATATAATGTATAAGAAATCCCAGTCTCCTTTATTTAATAAAACAGATGGTGCGTACAAGAAGAGAAGCGAACTTTTAAGTCATGTTCCTAAATCTTCATAGGAAATTCGTCTCTCCAGAAGGAGGTGTTCCAGCCGCACCTTCCGGTACGGCTACCTTGTTACGACTTAGCCCCAATTACCAGTTTCGCCCTAGGCCGCTCCTTACGGTCACGGACTTTAGGCGCCCCCGGCTTTCATGGCTTGACGGGCGGTGTGTACAAGGCCCGGGAACGTATTCACCGCGCCATGGCTGATGCGCGATTACTAGCGAATCCAGCTTCGTGGGGTCGGGTTGCAGACCCCAGTCCGAACTGAGACAGGCTTTAAGGATTTGATCCGTTTTGCAAGGGACCGTCTCTCTGTACCTGCCATTGTAACACGTGTAGCCCCGGACGTAAGGGCCGTGCTGATTTGACGTCATCCCCACCTTCCTCACACCTTACGGTGGCAGTGTCCCCAGAGTGCCCAGCTTAACCTGATGGCAACTAAGGAGAGGGTTGCGCTCGTTATGGCACTTAAGCCGACACCTCACGGCACGAGCTGACGACAACCATGCAGCACCTTCACAGAGACCCCGAAGGGCGTCATTGTCTCCAAATCCTTCCTCTGCAATTCAAGCCCGGGTAAGGTTCCTCGCGTATCATCGAATTAAACCACATGTTCCTCCGCTTGTGCGGGCCCCCGTCAATTCCTTTGAGTTTCACCGTTGCCGGCGTACTCCCCAGGTGGGATGCTTAATGCTTTCGCTTGGCCGCTGACCTATTCAGACCAACAGCGGGCATCCATCGTTTACCGTGCGGACTACCAGGGTATCTAATCCTGTTCGATACCCGCACTTTCGAGCTTCAGCGTCAGTTGCGCTCCAGTGAGCTGCCTTCGCAATCGGAGTTCTTCGTGATATCTAAGCATTTCACCGCTACACCACGAATTCCGCCCACTTTGTGCGTACTCAAGGAAACCAGTTCGCGCTGCAGTGCAGACGTTGAGCGTCTACATTTCACAACACGCTTAATCTCCGGCCTACGCTCCCTTTAAACCCAATAAATCCGGATAACGCCCGGACCTTCCGTATTACCGCGGCTGCTGGCACGGAATTAGCCGGTCCTTATTCATAAGGTACATGCAAAAAGTCTCACGAGACTCACTTTATTCCCTTATAAAAGCAGTTTACAACCCATAGGGCCGTCATCCTGCACGCTACTTGGCTGGTTCAGACTCTCGTCCATTGACCAATATTCCTCACTGCTGCCTCCCGTAGGAGTTTGGACCGTGTCTCAGTTCCAATGTGGGGGACCTTCCTCTCAGAACCCCTACTGATCGTTGCCTTGGTGGGCCGTTACCCCGCCAACAAGCTAATCAGACGCATCCCCATCCATCACCGATAAATCTTTAATCTCTTTCAGATGCCTTCTAGAGATATCATTGGGTATTAGTCTTACTTTCGCAAGGTTATCCCCAAGTGGTGGGCAGGTTGGATACGCGTTACTCACCCGTGCGCCGGTCGACGCCCATCAAAAGCAAGCTTTCGATGTCGTTTCCCCTCGACTTGCATGTGTTAAGCCTGTAGCTAGCGTTCATCCTGAGCCAGGATCAAACTCTCCATTGTAAAATATCATTTTTACCTAGCCTTACGGCTTGGTTTGTTTGTTGTCTGTACTTAGGACGAATATCCTTTTCGTTTATTGAAGCTTAGTAAACCTGACTTGTCAATTGCTTGACGGTTCGTTTCTTTTACCCAGTCAACTTTCTTATTTCTAAGAAGTTAACCGCTTCTTGTACTACTTGTCTGTTTATGTAAAATCTTTCAAAGAACTCTTTCTTTAATCGCTAAGAGAAAGTGTATTTCTCAAAAGCGAGTGCAAAAGTACTAACTATTTTTCATTCCACCAAATCTTTTCGCAAAAAAGTTGCTTTTTGGTAAGTATTTAACATTTATAAAGATTTTAGCATGACGATTTTTGCGTATACCTTATTATATATATGCATGCGTACGCTTGTGTGTATATGCGCTAGCGCGCACATGATAAAATTATGGTATAACTCAAATCATGCTTAGTTTTAGACAAAAATAGAAACAGAAAGATGAATTTTCCTCCGATATTTTTTGTCTATTCACATATTTATATTACTTTTGCAGCAGAATTACATAAGAAGCATTAAAACAAGAACAAGCATCATGAAAAGATTTACGATTATCATTTCTTTCATTATGCTCACCTTCATGCCGCTCATGGCACAGGTGAAGCAGACCGTTGCCGTTCTCGGTGACTCGTATTCTACTTTCGAGGGGTTCATTCCTAAGGGTTATGCCACCTGGTACTCACCTACTGCTCCACCAGAAACTACAGATGTAAACAAGGTTGAGCAAACCTGGTGGTGGCAAGTTATCTCGGTAAAAAAGATCTGCAACAAATATCAGGTTCCAGTCATTGCTCTTCATGATATTGACAAGAAAAACGGTCACCCTACTATCAAGGGAATGAAAAGTATTGCTGTCCAGATTCTGAAGGTTATAAAAAAGTAAAGAAATAATAAGGTTTAAATAGATAAATGATAGATTCAATACAAAACATTTTAGTTCAGGTTAGCGATTTCCTTTGGTCGTATATCATCATCACCGTCTTGATATGCTGTGCCCTGTTTTTCACTTGGCGTACTCGTTTCGTCCAGTTCCGCCTTATCAGAGAGATGATCAGGCTGCTGATTCATCCCGACAAGGTACAACCGGAAGAGATAGGACACGAAGAACTGTCGATGGAGATGAAAGTGGATGGCGAAATGAAACACATTTCTTCCTTCCAGGCATTTGTGGTAGCATTGGCTAGCCGTATTGGAACCTAACCTTGTGTGGCTACTGCTATCAGCATCGGTGGTCCGGGAGCCGTATTCTGGATGTGGATGCTGGCTTTACTGGGCTCTGCATCCGCTTTCATAGAATCAACTCTCGCCCAACTTTACAAGCGGAAAGGCAAAACATCTTTCTATGGCGGACCGGCCTATTATATGAAGTATGGTTTGGGAAAAGGATGGATGGGTATTCTTTTTGCAGTGCTGATGATCATTACCTTCGGCTTTGCCTATAATTCTGTGCAGAGCAATACTATCTGTCTGGCATGGCAGAAGGCTTTTGGCATAGAACCTGCCACCATGGGAATTGCCCTCACTGTGCTCACCCTGCTCATCATCTTCGGTGGCATCCATAGAGTGGCTAAGTTCTCTTCTACCGTGGTTCCTGTGATGGCTGTCATTTATCTTCTGATAGCTGTAGGTGTTGTTGTTTGGAATATCACCAGTCTGCCAAAGGTTCTGCTTACCATTGTTGAGAATGCTTTCGGATTCAATCAGGCTGCTGGCGGAGTTCTAGGCGTTACTGTGATACAGGGTATCAAGCGAGGTCTGTTCAGTAATGAGGCAGGTGAAGGTAGTGCACCGAATGCAGCTGCGGTAGCTACAGTCAGTCATCCTGTAAAACAGGGATTGATACAGGCTCTGGGTGTTTTTACAGATACGCTGGTGGTATGTTCCTGCACTGCATTCATCATCCTGGTGAGCGGTGTGGATCTTACGGCTTCAAATGGTATTCAACTCACCCAGGATGCCCTGACCCACGAAATCGGAAACATCGGCAATCCGTTTGTTGCGGTAATGATATGGCTGTTTGCCTTTAGCAGCATCATCGGCAATTATTATTATGGAGAAACCAACGTGAGATATATCAGGGACTCCAAGCTGGGTGTATTTGTCTATCGTCTTGCTGTAGCAGCAATGGTGATGGTCGGAGCTGTAGTATCTCTGGATTTTGCATGGAGTTTTGCAGATATCACGATGGCTCTTCTCACCCTCTGCAATCTCGCAGCCATCGTCCTGCTTTCCCGTCAGGCCGTCTTCCTGTTGAAAGACTATCGCCAACAGAAGAAGGAAGGTAAGAATCCTGTATTCACCAAGGATAAGATGCCAGAGATTGCAGATAAACTGGAGGCATGGTAAATAACAATGATGGATTTTCATTTCGCGAAGATCTATCCTTCATACAATTCATCAACAAAATTCCCCGATACGAATCCTACAGGAATACTGAGGATTCATATCGGGGATTTTTTTTATGCACTAAACTATTTTATTTCTTATAGTAATCGAACAGGAAAGCATCAAGATAAAGAGGATCCCATAGCTTTGTGTTATGAAACCCTCCCCTACTCTACTTAGAGTATCATTTCTTCATATTCCAGTCCGAAGACATCCGCTACGGCCTTGAATACCACCTTTCCATTTACGATATTCAAACCCCTATACAGGGCTTTATCCTCCTTGCAGGCCTTTCGCCAACCCTTATCAGCAAGCGCCAATGCATATTTCAGCGTAGCATTGGTCAAGGCTGTAGTAGAGGTATTCGGCACAGCACCAGGAATATTAGCTACTGCATAATGAACGATTCCATCGACCATATATGTCGGATCAGAATGTGTGGTTGGATGCGATGTCTCGAAACAGCCACCCTGATCAATTGCTACATCAACAAGTACTGTTCCTGGTTCCATCAATTTCAACATATCTTTCGTGATAAGATGCGGCGCCTTATCACCTGGTACGAGCACACTACCCACAACGATATCCACATCTGTCAATTCTCTACGAATATTATGCTCGTTGGAATAGAGCGTGTGTACATTGATAGGCAGCTCCATCTCTAACTGACGAAGACGAGGCAAACTGATATCTGTAATCCATACATCAGCTCCCATTCCTGCAGCCATTCTTGCTGCAGCTTCTCCTACGGTTCCGCCGCCCAATACCAAAACCTTGACGCGGTTCACACCAGGTACACCACTCATCAGTTTTCCTTTTCCTCCCTTTGCCTTCTGCAGATAAAAAGCACCATTAATAATGGCCATTCTTCCAGCTACTTCACTCATCGGAATGAGTAAAGGCAAATGGTGGTTATCTGTCTCCACAGTCTCGTAAGCCAGACAGACAGCACCACTCTTGAGCATGGCATCGGTAAGTTCCTTGTCACAGGCAAAATGGAAATAAGTGAATACAAGCTGGTCTTGATGGATAAGTGGATATTCCTCAGCGATAGGCTCTTTCACCTTTACTATCATTTCCGCCTCACGATATACACTCTGAATGTCGGATAAGATTATAGCTCCTACCTTTTCATACGCTTCATCAGCAAATCCGCTGTTCTCTCCAGCCGTATGCTGAACCATCACTTCGTGACCATGTCGAATGAATTCTGCTACTCCTGCTGGTGTCATTCCAACACGGTTCTCATTATTCTTAATCTCTTTTGGAATACCAATTTTCATGATGTTATAGTTTTAAAGGTTCGACATCAGTTTAACTCTGTAAAGATACTGAAAATTTCAATAGGTTGTATGCACTTAGAGGAAAAATTAACATATCTTATATAAACTATTCCTGTTGAATATACGTATTTTAGTTTATTAGGCAATTAGATTAAACGAACATTCTAAATTTATACATGATAGATATTCTGCAAAAAGGATAATTAAAATGCTGAATTATAAAGTGTTAACATGTTAGGTTTATAATATACATGTCTATCTCGCCAATCATTAGATTATTATAATTGCTGGCAGTTAGTATACTTGTTTAAACGTATTTTTGTATTTTCATCTATCCTAACATACGGCTTAACGTATATTAGTTTATATGGCTATATATAAATAGGTTTATTCATATATCAGAATAATCATTTATTAGCATAATCGTTTATTAGTATAATAGTCTATACAAATATATGTTTAATAGAATATTCATATATAAGTTTAATTAATTTGTCCGTCTATTAGGATATCTGTATTTTCGTTTAGTAGCATATTCGAAGTGATGCTTATTCTTCATGAAGATTGTTAGAAAAGTATAAAAAAAAGGATATTTACAAAGAAATAGGAAGATAAATTCTTTTATATCAACTATTTTGGCTATTTTTGCAACCGATATTAGAACTAAAGAACATTAGATAATCCAGAAATAAGACTTTTAGTCTTCCCGAACGAAAGAATATAAGTCAATTAGTTTATTCTAATTGCCAGCAATTCTAATATATGTAAATTGTATTAAACAATAACGTGAAATAAGGAAAAAAGAAATATGAAACATGAACTACAGGAAATTGTTGCAGTAGTGAACAACAAGGGTGGAGTAGGCAAGACGGCTACTGTGCAGTCTCTGGCTTCTGGCATAGTCCGGTTGAATCACAATCTCAGGGTTCTGGTAATAGACTTAGACCCACAATGCAACCTCTCTTCGCTTTTCGGAGTGAGAGATAACGAATATGATAACATATACAACGCTATGTGCAAACAGAGTGGTGTGCCAGTCTACAAATGTAAAAATGGAGTATATGCAGTTCCAGGATCTGCTCAGATGGAAAATATAGAACAACACCTTCCAGGAGGCCCTTCACTGAGAGAACAGATGAAGAGCTACACGGTATTACTGGGATGCTTGCAAGACAACGATTGCCATGACATGACAGGAGAAGGACTGAAAAACGTATTTGATGATTTCGACTACATTTTCATCGACTGTCCTCCAGCACTTTCCAAGAACACTTATAATGCTTTGGTTGCAGCAAGCAAGATTTTGATTCCTGTACAGATGGAAGCATTATCTGTCAAGGGAGTAAGTGAAGTACTCAGCGTAATGGATGAAGTGAAAGAGTTCCACATGAACGATAATTTGGAATTACTTGGACTCCTGCCAGTTATGGTAGATGAACGAACCAAGATTACTAAGCAGTTGAGCAAACTTTTAGGCGAAAAACATGGCGACTTAATTCTGCCTTGCCGTATCCGACGCTCTGTAAAGTTCCTGGAAGCTCAGGCACACGGACAAAGCATATTTGAATATGCACCTTACTCAAGTACAGGTATCGATTACGAAATTGCTATCAAGCGCATGTTCAACATCAAAATCTAATCTTGGTAGGGTAGGTTGAAACATGTAATAAAAAACAAAAGAAGATAAACTTATAAAATATAAGAATTATGGCTGTAGCAAAAAGAAATTTAGAAGAAATTGGTGAGTCTCTTGAAAATATGGGTATGAACGACCGACCAAGTTTATTAAACACAGAAATGGCAAAAAGCGAAGAGGATAAAAATATATCTAAAGGTGGTCGCAAGAGAAAAAGTTACTGGACTGCAGAGGAAAGACGCACTAGAACGAGTGTGGCTACATATCTTAACAAGGAAGAACTCCTTCTCCTGAAGATGAAATGCCTCTCAGATGATATCCCACAGGAAAACCTGCTCTACAATATCCTGATGGATTACTTGAAAAAGTAAGCAAACAAAAAGTAGTTATTAAAAGGGTGAAAACCACAAAACTGTTTACCTAAAAAAGCGCTAAGCTTAAAAATAAGGTATAAGTTCCTACAAAAACCACATTTTTGTTTACCAAAAGAATGATAATTATAGATTATTCTTTATAATAAATTATATATATCTTATTTATTACAGAGAGTATAATAGCTTGATTAATAATAAGTTATATTTGAAATGGTAAATAGAAAAGTGGTTTTAGGTAAATAGGAATATGGTTTATGGTAAATAGCTTGGTGGTTTCGGGTAAATATTTATGTGGTTTTAAGTAAATAAAAAAGTGGTTTTAGGTAAACAACTTTGTGGTTTTTATATGAGTGAACCAAAAGGAAACAAGAATCTGGTGTGGATTAATACACCTTTTTCGCTGACAAAATTGGATAAGCAATATACATTATTGCAACAAAACATATTGATGGTTGCAAGTACCCATCTGCAGAAGTATGTTGAAGAGTATTTTACCGAGAAGAGAGTGCTTGGAGATGCACGCTCCGACTATCTTTTCGAGAAAGGAATAGAGCATGCTGTTATGGAGATTCCGCCCATCAAAATAGACATCAAGGATTTTCAGGTATCAACGGAGTTTCATAATTATAAGAATCTGCGTGATACGCTGAAGAACGATATCCTCAACCTGTCGGTGCGTGTAAAGACGGATAGCAAGACAGAGAAGATACAGCACGTATTTTCAAACATCGAGATTCCGACAACGCAGAAAGGCTATACAAAGAGCGATGGTGAGAAAGTAGAACGCATCAAGGGTGAAGTAATACTTGAGATAGATCCAAAACTCACTATGAGCCTTTTTGATATGCGTCAGGGATATATTCACCATATCTCCATGATTGCTAAATATTCCAAGAAGGTGAATACACCTCGACTCTATATATATCTGCTTCGCCAGATGGGACTAGACAAGAGCTTGGATGTTAAGGTTGAGTTTTTGCCGATGAAACAGTATTTGGGTCTGGTAGAACTTGATGAACATGGCAATATTCTGCTTGACGACAAGGGGGAGCCTGTGATGAATAAATATCCTAAATTCTCGCAATTCAGAAAACAGGTACTCGATGTGGTAAGGGAAGATCTCAACAGAATGGCTAGTCGCAGTGAGACAGATATCGTATTTGATGAATTTTCTGAAGAAGACTTTATTTATCGGAACGGAAAGCATAAGGGTGATCCTGAATATGTTATCTTCCATATCAAGCGGACGGATGTAGGTATCAATCATATCGGAGATAAAGATGCAGATATTGCTCGTCGTCTGAATGAAAAAATAAACCGTAATAGGGGAAAGAAAACATCTGATGATGCCATACAGCAGGGAGATCTTTTTGCGCATGTATATCAGAATCCTGACAAGAAGATAGAAGTAGACACGACTCAAGGTTTTGAGCAATGGAATCAGTTTATTTCGATGGTACAGGATACCAGTCAGCAAGCCCTGTTGGGCAGATGTAAATTCATAGGAATCAAGAATGACAGATTCTGTATCGCTGCTAGTGATGATGATTTTGCTGCTTTGAAAACATCGGGTCTTGAAAGGCTGGCACAAGAATTTTTTGACTGTGTCGGTTCATTCATGCCTGTATTCTATAGAGGCTGAGCAGAACAAGAAAGCAGAAGAGGAAGTAGGGGAGTACCGTACTTCCTCTTTTTGATAGTATGCTCGGCATGAGCATTGTCTAATGGGTGCAAGTCCCTAGTAAGCCCTAATAGCGGGAATTACCTAGCCAATGGCAAGGGTGTCCATCGTGAGTTGGAATCTGAAAGAAGCCGGCGGCAAACATCTGACCTAACGTACAGAAACTTCATACAAGGCATATGACCGTGGATTAGATTGCTATACAAATCAAAGTCCCATAGCTATTCGGAACGGTTGGTGTAAATGAAGTGGGTATAAGATGGAAAGACAATGCCCTTATCCGAGGAGGTCTCACGGACTTGTCGAACAGCTATGTTGCGAAAGGCAAGGAGTAAAGCTAGCCGTGAGAAGTCAGCAGATGTCATAGTAGTGTGCTTTTCGATATAGCGCATGAAGGACAGAACCTATATTAAACGATAGTAATTGAAACATACCTTATGAAAGTAAGAACGCAGAAAACATTGGCAAAAGTTAATGGCTGCCCCCAAAGAGCTAGGGCGGAATCCGAATGGTATGGGGGAGCGCAGACTTTCATGTGAATGTGTGAAGACAACATCGTGGAAGTACCATTCGACAAGGAGCACTTGTTGGAGCGAATCCTTAGTCCCGATAACCTGAACCAAGCCTACAAAGCGGTGGTTCGCAACAAGGGATGCGGCGGTATCGACAAGATGTCTTGTGAGGAACTCCTCCCTTGGCTCTTGGCTAACAAGGATTCTCTGATACGTTCCTTGCAGGACGGCTCATACCGTCCGAACCCAGTCCGTCGAGTAGAGATACCGAAGGACAATGGCAAGAAGCGCCTGTTGGGCATCCCCACCGTGGTTGACCGATTGGTGCAACAAGCCATCAACCAAACCTTGACCCCCATCTATGAGCGATAGTTCTCGTCACGAAGTTACGGCTTCCGCCCAAGGCGAGGATGCCACGATGCACTTAGGGGAGCGCAGAAGATAATCGACAATGGCTATATATACGTTGTCGATTTAGACTTGGAACGCTTCTTCGACACGGTGAGTCATAGCAAACTCATAGAAATCCTAAGCCGAACCATCAAGGATGGGAGGGTTGTCAGCCTTATACACAAATATCTTCGCAGCGGTGTGATAAACAAGGGCTTGTTCGAGGCAAGTGAGGAGGGAACTCCCCAAGGAGGACCGTTGAGTCCACTGCTGAGCAACATCATGCTCAACGAGTTGGACAAGGAACTCGAACGCAGAGGTCTCCCCTTTGTTCGTTATGCCGATGACTCAATGATATTTTGTAAGTCCAAGCGAGCGGCAATGCGAGTCAAGGAGTCCATCACCAAGTTCATAGAAGGTAAACTATACCTCAAGGTGAACAAGGAGAAGACGGTCGTCTCGTATGTGCGTGGTGTGAAATACCTCGGCTACTCCTTCTATGTATCCAAAGGCAAATGCCAACTGACTGTGCATCCCAAATCCAAAGCAAAGATGAAAGCCAAACTAAAGGAACTTACGAATCGGAGCAATGGATGGGGATATGAAAAATGGAAGCAAAAGCTAGAGGAATACATACGAGGATGGGTGGGGTACTATCATCTTGCAAATATGAAGCAACTGCTCCTTGAAACGGACAAATGGCTGCGCAGACGAATACGCATGTGTATATGGAAGTCTTGGAAGAGAGTCAAGACGAGGATTGCCAACCTCGTAAGGTGTGGTATAGATAAATACCAAGCCTATATGTGGGGCAACAGCCGTCTTGGGTATTGGCGTGTAGCAGACAGTCCTATTTTGAAAATGGCTATCAGCAATGATAGTCTTCGTAAGACAGGGTATGTCACGCTGATGGGTTCGTATCTCGAATGGCACCCAAAGTAGGAACCGCCGTATGCGGAACCGCACGTACGGTGGTGTGGGAGGTCGGTGAATGCGAAAGTAGGAGGTAAATGCCTCTTATGAGTAACATTTACCTCCTACCCGATTGTAAAACCACATTTCTGTTTACCTGCTTTTAAGAATGGCTTATCATCATAACCACAAAACTGTTTACCTGAAATGTCATGTATATAATTCATTCCATTTTGAGGTTATATTAATTATTTACCAAATCCCATGTTATAATTTGATATGTAATAAGTTATATCATTTTTATATCAGTCTTTTATTCTTAGGTAAACAGTTTTGTGGTTTCTGGTAAACAAAATAGTGGTTTCTGGTAAACAGTTTTGTGGTTTTTATCTTGACAAGATACTATTTTTTATCTTATTCTATTTGAAATCAGGCACCTGAATACAATTTGAATATGTGTATAACTATCAGTATATTAGTATGTTATGTAAAACGACTAAAGGAGTTGTCTAGACTTTTTGATTTTTTCTTTGGTTCTTCTCAAATTTTGGTACATTTATGTATCTAAGTTTGAGGAGACCTTTATCTGCAAAAGAGAAATCGATGCTCTTCCACCCATAATTCGCTTTGCGGTCTTTATCTTGTTGACCGAACCTTCAAGGATTCCATTGTTCAATTTGCTAGCAATAGAATTATTGATGGCGGAATAGTCCTTAATCAGTCCTTTGGCAAACTTTTCCATTTTCTCATTACCACATCCTATGACCATGTTAATCCATTTGTACAAGTTCATTTTGACCTCTCCGCTCAAAATGCCTTGAAATGTTGTTATATAATAGGCTAAATCGGTAACATGCGAGTCCTGCAGAAACAATCTGACAGTCTCCGTCTTGGTTTTCCTGTTGAAGTGAACTATTGAATTCCAAAGGTCATACTCTTCGTTCCTGATAGTTGCCTTTGCAAGAAATGCCTTGTAGGCATCATCGTATGCCTTCCAGTCTTCCTTCCATTTTCCTCTCAGTAGAAAAAGAAGTCTTTTCAGTATTTCTTTCTTCTCTGTAGAATGTAACCCCTTGGTAACCACAGAGTAATCCAATGACTTTTTACAGAGAATCCTATTTGTAATAGATTCTATGGCTTTGTAAGCCCTTAGTTGCGTTGGGTTGAGCAAGTCCTCATATTTGGTGTTCCTTAGCTTTCCCATCTTAAATCCATCAAACCCTGTTTTGTCATGGATTTCACTCAAAGTCAGTCCTTGCCTTGCATAAAGATCCATGAAAGTGTTCCATTCAGTCATTTTCTTGATTCTTCTTGCATCCTTGCACATCGATTCCAAGACTGCATATATGCTGTTATAAAGCCAACCTCTACTTATTTGTGGCTTAATGGGACCAACTAGACCTTGAGTCAGCAACTCCATTCTCTTATGCAAAAACTCCTGCAGAATCTTTGGAAAGACTGCGCTCGTCAAGTCTTCAATGACATGGAATTTGTCTGTGATAGCATGTGCTGATGGGGCTCCTTGCTTGATAGCCTTAATGAAGCATCGTCCCCTATCACGAGTGATAGTATTGACTTTCTTGTATTGTTTCAAGACATTTGCCACAATCGAAGAATCTCTAGAGTCTATCAGTTCCAAAATCTCGCCTGTGTCATGGTCTACGATAACACTGCCATAGGTATGTCTCTTTCTCTTGGCAAAGTCATCTATGCCTATATTCCTGGCAGTCCTGTCTGGAAGTCTTTGGATCTTTTTCAAATGATTTATGCAAGTATTTGGACAGCAAGTGATTCCCATCTTTCTCATGACCTTGAGGTCGACACAGATGACATATGTATATGAAGCAGGTTCATCAACTCTATGCATCTTACACTGAATCTTGCATATTTGTTTAGCCACTTCGTCTGTTGCTCTACAAATATATGTTTATCAGACTGGCAGTAAAAACGGCGCATGTAAAGGGTGAGAACAAACCGTTTACACCCTAAAGGACACATCGTGACCGTTCTCTTTTGCCAGCCACGGGTATGAGTGGTTTTCTTGCCACAACGGTCGCAGAAGGCATGGGTAGCCGTACTCACGAGAACCATTTTGAGTTCCGTGGAAGAGAAGTCACAACTTGCGATAAAAAAGCCATCTATGGCAGGAAAAATGTCCATAAGAAGTTTTTCTCCGACCGTAGAAGCATTTATATCGGATTTTATTTGGTTGTTTCTTATCTTTTTTATAATTTTGCATCTGTTAGCGATTGTATCCATTGTAAGTCATATTTTATGATCACTTTAAACTTACATATTTTTGGAGACAATCGCTAATTTTTTATATTAAACTTTCTCAAAAATATTGCTCCTTCATATAAAATATGGGGCTTTGTACTAAAATTTGAGAAGAACCTTTTCTTTAGTAGCAACTGAATAAGAAATTAAAAACCACAAAACTGTTTACCTGGCAGAACGTTCATCGATTTTTCTCATAAACCACATTTCTGTTTACCTGTTTTTCTCATGAATTTTACTAGGTAAAAACCACATTTCAATTTACCTAAAAAGGAGCAACTGCTTTTTACTAGGATAGGTAAACAGTTTTGTGGTTTCTGGTAAACAGAATAGTGGTTTAGGTAAACAAAAATGTGGTTTGTGTTACAAAATGCAGTGATTTTTGGTAAACAACTTTGTGGTTTATGCGTAGTTTTATGATTTTAGGTAAACAGAAATGTGGTTTTATCCTTATAGAGAATCAAATTCTTAATTGCCTAATTGTAGAATTGACTAATTGTCGGAAAAACGACAAGTAAGTTTCTTTTTTAGGTTATTATTTTGTCATTGAACTGCTTTCAAGTAAGTTCTCACCGCATTCACAAGTTCTATGATGGTTATACCAGTCATGGCCCAACGTGAAGCCAGAACCATCAACTTTTGAGGTCAGGAATGAACCGTTTGCGCCTGATGGAAAACTCTTGCAAACTTTCAAGAAAAAAGTGACTCTGAAAGCCGGCGAAACCAGGCGCATGGAATTACAGTCTAAGCTCATCAGTAATTCTGAGCTTTGGACTCCGGAGACACTTATATTATATAAGGTGGTAACTTCGCTTGTCGACACAAAAACAAGAAAAGCCATTGACGAGAAATCCCATAAGGTAGGATTCCGCTGGTTTTCATTCGATGGCGAGAAGGGATTCTGTTTGAATGGGAAGTCTTACAAGTTGCGTGGTTTCAACCGTCATCAGGATCAGGCACCTGTAGGTGTAGCCCCGCACCGTCGCGACATCCGTCTGTTGAAGGAAATGGGCAGCAATTATATCCGTATCTCCCATTATCCACAAGATGATGCTCTCCTGGATACCTGTGATGAGCTTGGTTTGTTGGCTTGGGAGGAAATTCCTATAATAGATCTTGTGCCCGACACTCCAGGCTATGCAGATAATTGCGAGCGTAATCTGCGGGAAATGATCCGGCAACACTTTAACCATCCGAGTATTATCAACTGGGGCTACATGAATGAAATACTGCTCTGCACTCCATGACCTGCACGAAAGAATGGCCAGCTTTCAAGGAGCGTACATTAGCACTTGCTGAGCGGTTGGAAAAGGTTCTGAAGAAAGAAGATGCTACGCGAAAGAGTGTGATGGCTTTCAATATGACAATGTTTATAACGAAATAGGCTTGAACCTCGTAGATGTGGTAGGTTGGAATCTTTATCATGGCTTGTACGAGGGAGAGTTGAATGGTTTCGACCGCTGGTGCGAAGACCAGTACAAGAACTATCATAGGAAGCCGATGATCATCTCGGAGTGGGGAGCCGGAAGTGGAACTTTTCGTCAATGGCAAGAGCTGTGGAAAGAAGAATGTAGAAAATTGCCTTGCAGTCTTTGATGTAGTATTGCCTTTCGGAAGTTCAACGTTAGAAGCAAAAGGTTTTGGTGAGAAGCTCACTGGCGATGCTGGCAGGAAAGATGGTAATACAGAAGATGTGATGAATATCTGGTACAATCCACTGCCAGACCAAGCCTATAAGGCAGGCTCATGGGGATATATAGGAGGAGAAAACAAAAGTACCACATCTGAGATACAGAATACGATTGATGGACCTATTTATCAGATTGGCGTAAAGGCGACTTGGAATATAAGATAGATGCACCAAAAGGCGAATATCAAGTGGAATTGTTGATGGCTGATGTTACTAAGCCAGCAACCCAGTTGCCTAATCTTCTTGCCAGAAGCAATGGAGAAGCTTCATCTAAAGATGCAAGATTTGATGTCAGCATAAATGGAGAAATCAAGGAGACAGATTTCACTCCTACCGATGGACGCCATTATTGCACAGCCTTCAAGCCCAAGTCGATGCCGACACTCAGATTGGTTTTCTCCAAGTCCTTGACCTCAACCTGCGCCCTCGATCGGATCCGACGATTGAGGGCGCAGGTTTTTATCTGTATATTTGTTAACTGCCTTATTATTAGTAATATATGTATCTTATCCGTGTTTTGCAAATGTTAATTTCAAAGGTATATCGAATCGTGATACATTTTTATTTCAAAATTTTATACTTTTGCAGCGGTTTATAATTAATTAGAAATAATATGAAGATAAAAAATCATTTATTGGGTATGATGGCTATAGCATCTCTCCTGGCCAGACGCAATAGCCATCCGAAGTTTCAAACATCGGTAGATGTTGTAGAAGGCTGCAAGAAGGAGCTTGTTGCCTTGAAGGGAAAAATGAAAATGTCGATGGACCAATTTGTAAGACCACCTTGAAGGTATGTGTTGGTTTATATGATTCTGTCGGGAAGAAAGTAGTATCCTTTCTTTCGTGGTACTACGAAAAGATGAAAACTAGCATCAGCGCAAGAAAACTTTTTACACTTATTTTAGTGATGGTTCTTTTGGCTGTTCAGTATGTTGATTACGAAACAACCCTCTCTGCAGTTAGAGCAAATCATTTGATTGGAGAAGCTTCTTCATTCTTGAAAATGGATAAAGCCGGAATGGGCAGTTGTCTTTGGAATGCGTGGGAGAAAAATCTACTTTTTCTCCCATCGCAAACTCCTTACAATTTGATAATGGTAAATCTGTTATGTACCTTTCTGCTTTTCAACTATCGTATAGCTGAGAATGTTCTTACTTGTTTGAATCAGAAGAAGATTATATTTTCATTATCGGCAGCTGTTTCTGTTACTCTCATTCTGATAGATGGAAGGCTCCTGATTGGTTCCGAATGCATTGGGCGCAGGAGCTATTTTTCCAAAGTTCGTAGGACATGGACAGGGTGGTTCTAAAGAATCTCTCAGACACGTTGTAAGAGAGTTTCGAGAATGGAACGAGATTTATCGAAATGCAGCGTGATATGTTCATGTTACATTTATTTATTATCATTTTAATATGTAAATATTTAGTCATTTTATGGAACACCAAAATAAAACAAGATTCAGAGACATCATTAATGCAAAAAATGCTCAAAGCAACGTTATCGAAACTAGGCTTCCAATCGAAAAGAAATACTCAATACATATTCCTTTTGAGGTAATGGACTTTTTGGGCAATGATTACGTAATAGTGAGTCCAAAGCGTTTTCGAGAATCAAGGCTTTTAGATATTTGCTATCCCGGCATATTGATGGTCTTGAAAAAGGAGAACTGAAACGCAACTACATTTCTCAACTTTGCAAAGACTGGAAATGGACTCGTCCGACAGTTGTCTCTTTTTTGAAGTCTCTTCAACAAATGAATGTAATCGATATCAAACAGATTCTCTCGGCTAAAATGGTCTCAGTAAATCCGACCATTATAGTTATGAGTCTTAGTAAAGAAGAACTTGACAAGATGGCTCAGAGAAAGCTTTTACAGCTCCCTTCGCCCTTGCCACATATCTCTTCTGGAAAAACAAAGTTATTCACATAACAAATTAAGTATAATTTCAAAGTAAGGTTCTTTTACAAATGCGCTTGCGCATGAGAGGGGAATGTACTACATCCCTGTAGCCTAATACGGGGTTTTAGAAAAACACCCTGAAATCCCCAAAAACGTTAAGTAAAACGTTTTGACATTCGTGCGGCAAGCCGTGGGGTATTAGGCTCAGGGAATACTTCCCTAAGAACCTTTCTTTTAAAATAGATAATCATGAGCGGAGCAAAAAACGTTATTGATATGAGACCCAGTAAAGGGTTCTCGTCTTCACAAGGCAACGAACACCTTCGCCGTTTAGATGATTGCGAAAGGGCGCAGAAAGCCAGATGGAATTATGACCCTTCAAGAGAACATCTGAACTTCGAAGTGGGTAAAGGTGGGGTAGTGACAGAAGTAAATAAGTTCAAAACCATCAACCAGAGAATACAGAAAAATTTGGATTCACGTGGCATTGTAAACCCCAACAAAAAATACATTGACCAGGGACTGGATCCAAAGTACAGGACTGTCGCAAACTTTATCTTGGGTGGCAACCGAGAGGTAATGAGAAACCTGGCTTTTGGTAATCAGGAGGTGGATTGGGAACATGGAGCCGACAATTCTGACTTGAAGAGAATGCCGGAAATTGAAGCATGGGCAAAAGATGCGTATGTCTTCATGTGTAAAAAATTCGGAGAACAGAACATAGCTGCTTTTGTCGTTCATCTGGACGAAGCGAACCCACACGTACATTGTACGGTTTTGCCTCTTACGGAGAAAAATAGATTCTCTTTCAAAAAGATATTTACTAAAGGTGTTAATACTAGAGAAGCTTTAGTAGAGTACATGGAGTCTCTTCATACCGAATATGCAGAAGAGGTAGGTTTGAAGTATGGTATGGAGAGAGGGGATAGTATCAAGGAAACCGGTGCTGTTCATCGTACTACAGAAGAGTATCGCAGGAAACTCTGGAAGGATGCTCAGGAGAAGGAAGAAGAGGTTCGAGAAAACATCAAAACCATCGAACAGCAAAATTCAACGATTACCAATCAGCGTGGAATTATTGCTTCACTTAGCAGGGAAATCAAGCACTCTGCTGCTCGTCTGAAGGCTTTAGCTACGATGATCAAGAACCTTGAAACTCATAAGGCAGACCTAGAACAGGAGATTAAAAAGTTCAATAGAGACCTTGCTGCAGGAAAGATTTCTAAGGAAGAGGCAGACCGCAAACTTTCAAAATTAATGCCGAAATCAAGAAAACAGAAGAGAAAATAATTGACAAGGCAGATAAGCTAAAAGTTGCAGAAAGCAAGCTCCATGATGCGGAACAACGGAAGGCAGAATTGGAAGCAAAAGCCCATGAAGCCGAAGAAAAGAGAAGTTCAGAAGAACAGAAAACTGCTTTGGCTGTAGAAAAACGGCAAAGGCAGAAGGTAAATATCAGGTGATTAAAGCGAAATACAAAGAGATTGCTCCGAAAGTGAATCTTAAAGTCAGCCATGAATTTGGCTCACTCGGTTTTCACATGGCAGCACTTGATATGAAAAGTCGTCTATCTAAATATGGTGAACTTCGAAACTCTTTATCTCCGAGCCAAAGAGATTTCTTGGATAGGACAGTTGGCGAAATATTCGATGGCTCACTTATCGAAAATGTAGCAGAAAATTCTGCAAATCTATGTTCGGTTGCAGCATCCTTATATTTGGGTTATCTGAATGCAGCTACAAGGATAGCTCAAAGCTGCGGTGGCGGTGGAGGACCAGGAACCGGATGGGGTAAACGAGACGATGAAAATGATATGGACTTCAGAAGGAGGTGTTTCGGCATGGCAATGAAGATGATGAAGCCGGGACGTCAGCAGCGTCTCAAACGTTAGTTGTTGCTAGGGGGTGTAATTTAAACTGTGTCAAGGTTTGTTCTTAACTGTTGCTACAGTATTATATAATAGTGCCAAGAAAGCCCAATGGTCTTTTTGCCTTTGGATTTTCTTGGCACAAAATTTAGCCTTAATCTGTTTCCTTATGTTTATGTAAACGGCTAATTATCTTGTAGCCTCTTCCGTATCTTTTGCCTTTTATTCCAATCAGTCCACCATTATAATAATTCAGAACTTCATTTTTATGGAGTCTTGATAGGGTGGTGTTGAAACAGTTTATCTTGAGAGTAGGATAGAGTTGCATAGTCTTATCAATAAGACTCTCTTTGGTTTGCGGGAGGGACTCCTCTGTTAAGACTTTTACCATCGTAGATGCCAAAGAAGGTTTGGAATTATCTTTCAGGATAGTCTTTTCTTTTTCCTTCTTCTCCTTCTTCTTTTTCTTATGGTTATCTACAGTTGGAGTGGCGGTCTTTTTCTCTTCCTTCTTTGCCTGTTTGGCAAAGGATTCCGCATTGATGTCAAGCTTCAGTCCTAGAATTTCCGAAATGATGTTCTTGAGGACATAGATGAACAACTCGCTGTCTTCACTCTTGAGTGAGGTCTCTTGTTTCCAGTAGCGACTCTTGAAAGCAAGTTGGGTCAACTCTTCAATCTCCTGTTCAGAAATATCTTCTTTGTTAGCGAGACGTGTATTGGCCACATTGAGGAATGAAGCAAAGGAAAAGGTGGAGAATTGACTTGGAATTACGTATGTGAAAATATGATTGTTTTCTCCCTTTGCTGAAGGATGTTTAAGATTAAGCATACTCATCCCTTTTACCAGAGCAATTAAAAAAGCCATGCTGGCGTATGAGAGATTTGTATTTTCAACCTCACAGATTCCTTTATAGTCGAGGTTCTTATCCGAGATAAAGTTCATGGTAAAAATACCATAGTTAGTCCATTCTGTAGAATGGAGCAACTGCTGGAGTGTGGAATCTTCTGGTGCACCCAAGCCTCTGTTAACGCTATCTATATAGCGACGCATTGTTTCTACTTCTTCCCATTGGAGAAGTGAATCATCTCCCGGCTCATTGTTTCTGATGCAGCCGATGGTTCCCAGTCTGATAACATCAGCAGAAGTTGAAGTTCGCAGGTGATTTGCGAGCTTGGCAAATAAATTAGGCATCCAGTCGAAATCATCAACCGGCGAATCTATATAGTCTTCCTGATAGTAATTGTTATCAGTAAAATCTAAATCTTGATACATGCTATATTTTGTAAAAATATTGAATTCAAATCTTTCATTTGCAAAGGTAAGAAAAAATATTCTATTCTCCAAATTTTTGGCTAACTATTTGAACATCAGAGTATATTTTATGGTTTTGTTTGCTGAAAAATCACAAAAAATGGTCTTACTTGTAAAAACAGACGTAAGCGTCTCCGCGTTTATACCTTGCATAATTCAAAAAAAAGCAGTAACAGCTGATTAAACTAATGCTGTTGCTGCTTTTTCCATCGGTCAGGAAGTAAGTCTCTATATTTTTCCCATGGAGTATTTGGTTGCCATTCTGCAGTCTTTTCTATTACGTCGCATATGTATTCAAACAGATTGATGCCATTCAGTCTGCATGAGATGGCGATGGAATATAGGATAGCCGCACGTCCTGCTCCTTCGTGCGAGCCAAAGAACATTGAGTTTCTTCTTGATAGTGATATGTACCTCTGGATTCTCTCAATATAGTTGTTATCGAGAGCCGTATCACCTCTTTTGAAGATGTCACAAATGGCATTATATTCATTAAGGGCATAGCCGACCGCCTGCGCCAAGGTAGACTTGGGCAGCAAATCTTTCCTGGAAGATATTTCCTCCAGTTTCTCCAATAAATCCTGCAAAATGTCCGGTGCATATGACTGCCGATAGGCTAGATGGTCTTCAACGGTCCATCCATTTACCCCAACCTTATGTTTTTTGTCTTCTCGATAAAATCTGTTGAGGATATCTACGACTTCCTGAGCATCCTTGTCTTCCTTGCCGCAGTCGATGAAATCTCTCTTGACATGCTGTAGGCAGGCGATTCTCATAATGTCAGGATAAGCATCCGACTCCAGTTTCCGGTAAGGAGCATATGCATTACTCTGTATTGTACCTTTATAAACAGAGAATACGTTAAGTATAACCTGCTCTGAACGTGATCCATCCTCATATACAAAGAAGACAAGTCCCAGTTTAGGCGCACTTACAGCCCAGAGGTAGCCTTTCTTCGAACCCTTGTCCGTAGGCTTTATCTTGGCTAACAGTACTTTATGATAAGTCTCGTCTGCCGTAACATAATCCTGCTGCAGCACTATTTGACAGATAGCCTTGTAAAAGTTTCCCAGAACATCGGCACTTCTGGCAATCAGCTTGTTTGCCGTGGCCTTCCTTCCTCAAATATAAAGTATATTGATAATCAGTTAGTTACTGTTATCAAGATACAAATGATATGCAAATGTAAGTATAAAACCATATAGAAAAAGTACAAATGGACATTACTTTGTATGATAACATCCTTTTCTACAGATTAAGGGTTAACACAATGTTATACTACTGATATTCAGCATATTGAAGCTGTTCTTCCTTGCATTCAACAAAGAGTGTTAAATTATATTAAATCCTACAGGGCAATTATGATTCGTGCAAAGATAATATTTTGCAGTCAAAGGAAGAAAGACTTCTTGAACCACTTCTATGGTTCTATACTTCTGTTTCTGACGTAAGCTGACCCGTACGGTTTTCGGGTTTTAGACGGACATATATACAGTTTACTTTAGGTTAGCATATATATAAGAGCTAACCAAGGTAAACTAAAGTGTTTTTGTCCTGTAGATACTGCACTTTGTGGACTCTTTTCTCCTTTGACTGCAAAAACCTCTTATAGCCTTATCTCCACCTATAACGTCACTTCACACTGCTGTACCATGCAGTCTGCCATGTACCACCCCATCGGGCTTTGATAAGAATTGTGTTGCAAAGGTACCTGTCATGGCGTTCATCCTGCAAGGTCGGTGCCTGTGGTTTGTCCGTGAAATCTCCACGCTCTGATTGTGGCAGAGGTAGTATTTGACGGCAAAACCTTGCATTGATGAGCCATAACACCTTTTGGGGCAACATAATTCTTTAATCAATCCCGATGGTAGTTGGTTCTACATAAGGGAAGAAAATAAAAATTTTATCTTATGGCTAACATTTGCGACACTCAGTACAAGGTGACAGGCTCACGCAAAGCCGTGGCAGACCTTTGGAACACACTCCAAGAGTTGGAGGTGAACAGTAATAATGTGTATCTGTATCTCTTGGCAGAACACTATGGCATTGACTACGAGAAGAAAGGCATCTCGGTGAGAGGACACATCTATTGGGCAGAGTATGAGGAGAACGTGGAAGACGATTATGCCCTCTTGTCCTTTGACACCGAAAGTGCTTGGTCTTCATGCGACTTGTTCTTTGAGGAGGTGAACAAGGCACTTGGCGATGAACTTTCAATCAGTTGGCGAGAGGTTGAGCCAGGTTGCGACATCTTCTATACGCACGATGAGAACGACTTCTTCCCCGAAGAGTGCTACGTCACTGCATACGGAGAACTCTTTGAGGATTGTGAGGGTGCTTACTCCACCTTTGGTGATGCTATCAAGTTGTGGTGTGAGAAGACTGGTGTCTCACAGGACGGAAGAAGCGAACAGAAGATGATTGACTTCATCAATGAATACGAGTATGAGGCAGAGGACACGAATTTCTGCATCAATCCAATCACATTCGGCTAACAAGGAGGAACGGATATGGCAACGATAGACATGGAGCAGTTGGACGGCGTTGTAGGGTGTTTCTGCACCTTGCTTTATCCCCGAAGAGGTCAGACAGAGGGAACGATTGTCGAGGACTTGGGTTGTGAGGTCATTGTCCAGCTCATCAACGGCAAGGAAGTGACGGAGTACAAGGATGATGTTGTCATCTGTGAATAATCAGGAGAGAGTCTGTTGGCTATGTGGCTTGCAGACTCTTTCTTCCTTTGACTGCAAAAACTCTTTTAGGACAATCCTCCAATGAGGTTATGGCTGTTGTAACTGAAATACCTTGGGAGCAAGTTGTGCGGTTTGCTCACTTGCTCCAGTCCTGTTATAGAAGCGATGCTTCGACACCTGTATAGCGATACGTCGCCAAAGTCCCTTCGCCGTTTTAAGCGTCTCTGTACCTTGTTATAGGAATGGTCATTTCGCCTTTTGGTTTTACTCGTCTGTCTTTTGCGACTCTTCCTTGTCGGACACAGAACTTGGTCTTAGCATGATGACAGTGCTATCGCCAATCCTCTGATGTCTGTCCTCTTTTGGCTTGATGCCTCTATTGCTAAGCTGACCCTTAGGCTTGTCGTTCATCGTGCATCAGTGTTCATGCTCCTCACTCTTCTGATGATACAGCTGTAAGGTCGGATTTCCCGCTTCGTTTCTCCAGGCATACAGCCATAGCAGTGCCCCTGTCTGTTGCATACGGATTGCCTCCTTGCTTACAACCTTTGTTCCATTGTTTGGCCCCGTCTTTTTCTGAATTGAGCTATTTGAAAGCCACTTATTTTTACCATGCAAAGGTAGCGTGATGCTGCGAAGGACTTCCTCCTTCTTGTGTGGCCGCTATCGCTGTGACCAATAAAATAGTGCGTAATCTTCCTTTTTCTCCCTTACCGCCAACGACAAAAAGAGTATTGCGAACGATTTTCATGGTGCTTCCCACATGGTGCCACATCCCTGCTTTTGAATGCATGTAAAAATTAAGTTTCACTTTTAAATTCAATTCAAAATGAAAAAGATCGAGAACAACTTCACAGTTTCAGGTTTCGTAGGTAAGGATGCAGAAATCCGTCAGTTCGCAAACGCCAGCGTAGCACGCTTCTCATTGGCAGTAGGCCGTCAGGAGAAGAACGGCGAGGAAACCAACCGCGTATCGGCTTTCATGAATATGGAGGCATGGCGCAAGAACGAGCACACCGAATCATTCGACAAGCTCACCAAGGGCACGTTGCTCACCGTCGAGGGTTTCTTCAAGCCAGAGGAGTGGACAGACAAGGATGGCGTGAAGCACTCCAGAATCATCATGGTTGCAACCAAGTTCTACGAGTGTCCCGACAAGGAGGAGACTCCTGCGGAAGAGCCGGCCAAGCCAGCAACCAAGAAAGGCAAGAAATAGCCTTTCCTCTCCATAACAAGGCGACCTTCGGGTCGCTTTTGTTTTGCTCAGGGACATCAATCTGCTGTTATAGCGTGTGATAATCTTCTCTAATAACAACCATGTGCATTTATTAACCATAACGGCAACGCCGTCTTCCTTTATTCTAACCACTTCGTCCCTCACCATTTGCGAAACGTCACCAAGATGGTTGGCATACAGATATTCCCGGCTGATGGCGACAAAGTCGCTATTAGCCAAGAAAGACAGTATGCCAAGGTCTGAACGCGAGAGGACTGCCATCTATGCCACAAGATGCCGAAGCCGAGGCTTCTGATAATTGTGTCCTTTACTGGCTATCCACTCGCCTTGATATTCAGACCGTCAATCTTGCGACAGCTTCACTACCCACCCACACCTGCTTTACTATTCTTCTTCTCTTTGACTGCAAAATATTTTCTGTTATAAGCGGTGGTTTCGTCCAAGTGCGTTGTATCGCTTCGCCCCACACCTTCAGAACGGCATTACTGTACGGACACCGCACGAATCCCATGTGACAGGCAGCCAACAATGTCACTATCAGAAACTGACACTTCTGATAACTGCCTTTATTGCTGTCTGGCTGTCCCATTATCGGGCTTCGGCAATGTCCGTGTAATGCCATTCTGCCCACCCATACCACCTTTACCACTAATCAACTGTTTTACAATTTCTCTTCTGCTATACAAGAGGCAGTTCTTGTCCACTCAGGCATATTGAATGTGGCAGACATGTCTGCTACGTCCAATCTGCCTCAGTGTCCTGCGGCAAGGACAAGGCACATTTGTCATGCTGACAGGAGTGCCCGATTTGTCCGTTGCGCAACTGTCTCTTCTTGCCTGATATACGTTACTATCTACTTCTAAATTATACTGCTTTGCCCCACGCCTTTGCGAAGCGTTACATGGTCTGTCGTCATACAGACATCCTTGGCTGATGGCAACACGTTGCTATTAGCCAAAGCTGACAGTATGCCGAAGTACCGACGCGAGAGAATTGTCTGTCCGTGCTACAAGCTATCAAGGCTGAAGCTTTGATGACTTGCATCCCGGTCAGCCAACACACTCGCTTTATGTCGGTACAGCAGACCTGCAAACACTTCACTGCCCACCCTTACTGTTTCAATCTTTCTTCTTACCTCTTTATATATAACACATCATTCCTCTTGCAGCCAATATCAATAATCTTCTTCCAATCAGCGCAGTGGTAGGCATATTTCCTGCAAAGTTAGCCGCGTCTGAGACAATCGTCAAATTCTGCTTGAGGTCTTGTGACTGTGAACAATCTTCCTTTTCCTCGGAAAAGAGTATTCTTCACACATAATTTGTCTTTATGTCTTTTCTTGCGGCTTGTGGGAGCAGAAAATATCCCTCCACAGGCTGAAAGGTCTCGAAAGGAGGGAAGAGAAAGAAACGGTTAAGCGAACGCAGAGGGAATTTATTCACTATGCTGAGCGTAAGTTTCTTCAACGTAGTTAAACAAGTCCAGCGACATGGGCGACAAACTTATTTGTATCACTAAAAATAGAAAGGCAATGAAGATTATCATCCTGCATGATGCTGACGCACGCATCGAGTATCTTGACGTAGCCGACCACCTTCTCGGCTCAGACATCGAGGAGTTCCTCACCAGACAGGGCTTCTCAGTGAACAACATCACATGGCTTGTCACATCGGCAGACCATATCCCAGTGGTTTACCACAAGTATGACATCGACTGCAAGACCGGCGAGGCAACCCACACCAAACGAGAGGCAGAACTGCAAGACCTCACTATCCACGGACAACTCCAGGCATTGCAGCACCGGGAGCAGGACGAGCTGAAAGCGGCTCTTCGCAAGTACGGCACGGAGGTGGACGGAGGCTTTGAGGTGCATTTCGAGGGAGAGCAGCCCATCGTGGCAGGTTATCTCTTTGACGAGCCTCGTGACATCGTCATAGACGCAGCACGTTTGGATGCCGACGGAAACTTGTCGCTTCTTGGAGAGGACAAGGAAGTGAGGGATGGACAATACGACATAGAGCCAAGCGACATATTTGGCGGTCAGTTGGACTATGTCACGTCGAGTATAGGTGCATGGATGAAGTAGGAGCATGTATGACCCAGTGCATCGTATATGACGAGACGACCAAGGAGAGCGAGACCTTTTGCTCATTGACCGCAGCCAAGAAGTGGATGCGAGAGCGCATCAAACAGAAGCATGAGGTAAGCGGACAGAAGTACAGAGTCTATTCCGACGGAGAGTTTGTTAATTGCGGCTCTATCAGTCTCACAGGCAGCAACAAGTCTTTTGTCGCCAATACAAGGCAGACGAAGAAAGGATATTAATAACAAGGTAACGGCAAGCCTAACCAACTTGCCACACATATATTGATATGGAAAAGCAAATATTGAGTTTTAATGACTTGCCATCAGCATTGTCATTAGTAATAAACAAGCTGGAGATTTTAGAAGAAAAGTTTTCCACACTAATGACTCAAATTCAGCCCGATAAGGGATTGGAATGGCTTAGTGTTTCCGAATTGAGTGAGTATCTCCCTACCCATCCAGTTGAACACACAATCTATTGTTGGACAAGCAATAAACAAATACCATTCCATAAGAAGGGGAAACGTATCATGTTCCTCAAATCTGAAATTGATGAGTGGATGCAAGATAACAAGAGTAGGTCACGAGCAGAAATTATGAATGAAGCAATAGCTTATGTTCAATCAACAAGAAAAGTCATTTAAATAACAAGGTAACGGCAAGTCTAACCAACTTGCCACTATAACATTTTCACATTATGATTTACACTCACACTATCGGACGCATCGGAGCAAAGGATTGCCGCGTCATCACAGGTACACACGGAACATTCATGGCTGTTGACATCGCAGTGGACGACTACAGTAAGGGCAAGCAAATCACCACTTGGGTAAGGGTGAAGAGCAGCAAGGAGAACCATATCCGTTTGGCTGAATACCTCACCAAGGGTCGTATGGTGCTTGTGGAAGGCACACTGACTTCTTCCATTTGGACAGACCGCAACGGAGAGAACCACATACAGCATAGCATCATAGCTGACTCCATCGCCTTTGTCAATGCAGGGAAGAAGGATGCAACCGACACACCTGCAACAAAGGCACGCAAGGCAGCCAAGGCAGAGGGCGAGGCTCCCGTACCGCCAGCCGATGCACCGCAGGACAAGAGCGAAGACCTTCCCTTCTGAGGGTAGTATCAACTGAGAGTAGTACGTACTAATCGTAGTAAATCCGCTTTTACTATGGTTAGTATGTACTATCAGTAGTAGAATAGTAAAGTAGTATTCACTAATAGTAGTATCATGTTATGACACAGATAATTGCAGTATTAAATCACAAGGGTGGTGTAGGGAAAAGTACGACCGCAGTAAGCCTTGCGGCAGCTCTGCAACTGAGTAAGAAGAACGTCTTGGCTATTGACATGGATGGACAAGCCAACCTCACGGAAGCCTTGGGATTGTCCATCGAGGAAGAACAGACAGTCTATGGCGCAATGTGTGGACAGTACACCTTGCCGTTGGTCAAGTTGCACAACGGCATCACCGTCTCACCCTCATGCCTTGACCTGTCTGCGGCTGAGTTAGAGCTTATCAGCGAGCCGGGACGGGAGCTTATCTTGAAGGGACTTATCACCAAAGCCATCGCCAAAGAGCATTTCGACTACATCATCATCGACTGTCCACCGTCATTGGGCTTGCTGACCTTGAATGCCCTCACCGCAGCCGACTACATCATCATCCCTGTTCAAGCGCAATACCTTGCCATGAGAGGTATGGCAAAGTTGATGGACATCATCCGCATCGTTCAGGAGCGGCTCAACTCCAACCTTAAAGTGGGCGGCATCGTCATCACCCAGTTCGATCGCCGCAAGACGTTGAACCGAAGCGTGAGGGAAATCGTCAATGACAGTTTTCACGAGAAGGTTTTCAAGACCGTCATCCGTGATAATGTGGCTTTGGCAGAAGCACCCATCAACGGCAAGACTATCTTTGAGTATAATCCCAAATCCAATGGTGCCAGTGATTATATGTCTTTGGCAAAAGAAGTGTTAAACTTAAAATAGCATAGCCATGAGCAAGAGCAGTATGTTGAAAGAGGGAATGAAAGGCGGTCTCAACGGACTCCTTTCTTCCACAAAGAAGCCGAGTAAGGAGCAGATAGTCACAGAAACTACACCAGCACCACCTGTGTCTGTTTCTGAGACTACCGAAGTGCCGGTGCATTGCAATTTCCTTATCAACAAGAGCATCCACACGAGGATGAAGTACCTCGCCATCAAGAAAGGGATGTCCTTGCGTGATATTGTCAATGAGGCAATGACAGAATACCTAAAGCGGCATGACACATGAGTGCCGCGCGGTATCATCGCCGAACAGACGATGATACCGCTATCTCTTCTATAAACAGACTTTACTATCCGTAGTATGGTAGTAAAAACTATTCGACTATTATACTATTCGTAGTCGATACTACTTTTAGAAAATACTATCCAACTCATTTTTAGGGCAATAGTTTTCTCTGCTTGTAGGACTGTCTCCATGCTGATAAAAGGCAATGTCGTTCCCTATTACAAGATTTTCTCTTTTTCCCTCATATCAACTATCGTCCTTCCCCATATACAGCTTCGCCCCACGCCATCCCGCCCGTTTCCTCTTTTACATAACAGATTTCTTTTCGCCTGCCTTGCCGCTGCGGATATTGTTTTGCAAAGGTAATGCTGGCGATTGTTCAAACACCAAATCGTCCATTGCATTTGACCGAAAAATCTTCCTCTGCGTGCAGAGCGTATTTTTCGCTCCCGATTTGGCTTTTTGATCGCCATCACTCTTGGAAAGCAAAAAATATCCCTTGGGCAGGCAGGAAAAGCCTCCGAAATAAGGGAAGAAAAAACATAAGAGCAATGGCACACAAGAATGACTATCAAATCCAAAAGCAGTTAGACAAGCCTCAGACTTGGTTCTGCAAATACTATCCCGCACGCATCCGCAATGTGGGTGAGAAGGAGATTGCCGACAGACAATTAGTGTTTGACTTCAAGGACGGAAGAGCCTACGAGGAAGTGGCGCAGCGCACCGCAGAGAATATGCTGACACTCTACGGCAAGGGTTGCGTGAACATCGTCTTCGCCCCCGTTCCAGCATCCACAAGCGAGAGCAACGAACTCCGCTACAAGGCTTTCTGCCACAGGGTGTGTGAATTGACAGGAGCGGAAAACGGCTACGAGCACGTGAGGGTATGCGGAGAGCGTAAGACCATCCACGATAACCGCAAGAACGAGGATGAAGTCCGCAAGGCGAATGTCGTTGAGTTTGATGAGCCGTTCTTCGACAACAAAATGGTGTTGGTCTTTGACGATGTGATAACCAAGGGTCTCAGCTATGCCAAGTATGCCAACCAACTCGAAAGGCTCGGGGCATGTGTTATTGGCGGTATGTTCCTCGCACGCACACATTATAAAGTAAGGTAAAGTATGACAAAGTACGACAAGGCAGTGTCCGTATGCTTCAGCGGACACCGCAGCGTACCTTTCGCCAAGCGGAGGGAGTTGAAGCAATGTCTCAAATCGGAGATAGCCAAGGCGTATGCCGACGGCTACCGGTATTTCTATTGTGGCATGGCAATGGGATTTGACCTGCTGGCGGCAGAAGCCGCCCTTTCGTTGCAATGCGAGTTGAAGGACTTGCAGGTGATAGCCGTTGTGCCGTTCCGTGGTCAGTCTGACCGGTGGAGCAAGGAAGAGCAAGCCAAGTATGATGCCATCCTGCGCATCGTGGATGACGTGGTCGTATTGAGCGAGCAATACTACAATGGCTGCCTTCTGAGGCGCAACGACTATATGGTCAACCGCAGTTCACGTCTCATAGCCTACTTCGATGGCAATCCCAAGGGCGGCACGTTCTACACCGTCAGAGAAGCCAAGAGGCAGGGATTGGACATAGTGAATCTTCATAATAGTGTATAACCCATAAAACAGAAAATGCTTATGGACGATATTGTTGCAATCATCGTTTGCTACTTCGTGTTCGGAGCTTTGGGCAATGTGCTCAGAGCTTTGTTCGGCGGAGAGAGACGAAACGACTTCCGCCGTGACCGCTAAGCGTCTTTAAACCAAGATACGCTGACAGCCATACGTCTGCACCTTACCCCAAAAAGATGCAGCGGATAATTGTGTCCGTAGGCAAGGATATTCAGATTCCTCACCTTAACATTTTGATAAAAATAAAGATACTGCTGCCTATATTTCAAGACAGCAGTATAAACCTTACTCTGCAGGTGCCCATTTGCAACGCACAGGAGAGACGATTGCACCCTCTGCTTTCAGCTGCTTCATGGCTGCATCTACCTCTTTGCGGTCGAGACCGCTGAGTTCTGCGATTTTACCTGCGTTGAGAGGCTGACCAGCCTCTTTCATTGTTGCCAATACTTTTTCTTTTGCGTCCATTGTTTTGATGATTTGATGTTTTGTTTATAATCTTGTTATTAACTCTTGTATTTTGTCTTCCCTTATAATCTTCGGTTGTGCCTTACCTGCCAGAACGAGAATTTTCTTCCCGTTTCTGTAGATGTGCAGCTGTCTGCTTCGTACCACTGCTGTCAAGGTCTCATCATCCTGCATGGCTTGCCATATAGGATAATACACACCTTCTGGTTCAAACAACTTCTTCTGAAGGTGTGAGCACATGTTGGTTGTATCTATTGTCATATCGTTACGTCATATCATTAACATGATTCTGCCAGCTTCTTTTGTGAACATTTCAGGGAAACGGCAGATTGTTGCATACACCTGCTTGCTTGTCACAGGCTGACCGTCCTTTCTCAGGTGCAGCCTATGACGATTGATGGCATCGGCAATCTGGTCGGTTGTCATGCCGCCATTTCGCTTTACCATCACATATACTATGGCTTCTTCTATCTTCATCCTTTATTCATCTGTTTTTCAATCCATGCCATCAATACGGCAACAGCATATTCCTGTTCTTCCTTGGTCAGTGCCCTGCCTGCTGAGATGTGATGCCACTTGAAGAAGCATCCCCGGCAACAACAGCCAGTGGCATGTTGAGCCAGGAAAACAGGATGCCCACGCATGGGAGTCTGCTTGCCGTCGTTCGGTATGACAGCCGGAGCAAGTCTTTTTGCCACAAAGTCCTCTGCGTGTTTTCGTATCGTCGGCAATCCCTTTTCCATTACATACTCCCTGTCTTGCTTGGACAGATGGAACCGGCTGCGAAAATCAGACTTTGCCAATCTCTCAAAGAGATTCGTCAGGTCATACTCTTTCTTATCACCAGGAACGCTTTCTTGCGGCTCTTCCTCTTGGAACAACGATGGATATATGTATTTCTGTGACATCATTATCTGTTGCTTCTGATTTCTAATGTTATATCCATATATGACCGCTTGCCGTCTATATAGTCTGCATAGAGTATTTCTTCGCTTCTGCCTTTCAGAATATGGCACTTACCGCACAGCTCACAGTTGTGCAGACATCTCCATTCATTCAGAACGTAATCCAAACGTTCCTCTCGTGTAGATGATTCAATAGAGGGTGTGCTCATAATCAGTGTCTCCCACAGCGTGGTCAATCAGTGCCTGAAACTCTTCTTCCGTATAGTCTTCTTCCCAACCATACGTTACGTCCTTTATGCCCAAAGTAAACCCTAATGCCTCAGAATAGGATATGCCAATTTCAGCTGCAAGGTCTCTTGCCGCTTGAAAAATCTGCTCTTCTTTGCTTAAGGGCAGTTGTTTCGCTTTCTTATGTTTTTTCTTTGGTTTCCCCATTTGAGTATATTCGTTTAATAATCAGCGTTGATGGGCATCTTGAAATTCCTGTATTTCTTTCGGAGTTCCTCATTTTGCGCCTTCATTTCCTCATACATATCATTCAGTGCGTCAGGAAATCCCCATCCACAAGGGCTTGCCCAACGAAGGCATTGCTTGATTCGGGAATCATACTTGTCCCAAAGGTCATAAAGCACGATGTGGCGCAATGTCTTGTCGAAATTACTCTCAACAGAATCATAGAATTGCTCCCACATGTCTCCATAGTCATAAGTGAACTGACAGGCATTCTCCATATAGAACACCATCAATTCTGCGACTGAATCTTCCGAAGGCTTCAGTTTCTTGAAGTCGGACAATGCCTTGCGGCACACTGAGAAGCGTGTCTTTGGCTCTCTGTTTCTGCTCGGATAGAACTCTTCCCGTATGATGTGCTTATACTCTTCCAGCTTCTGGCCCTCATTCGGCTCTGCATAGAAGTCAAGATATTCCTTTGCCTCTTTCCGTGCAGAATAAAGTTCCAATACCATTTTTATTATTTCACTCTTGTCCATGGACATGAGGACAGACTTTAATTTAGATTTTGACATTTCTGCTCTTTTATCTTAAAAACGGGTCAATCGTTGCCAGCAACTCTGATTTCTGCATCACACCGCTCGTCCTCCACAACACTTCGCCGCGTCTGAACAGCATCAATGTGGGCACAGACTGTATGCCATACTGACTTGCAGTCACCCCATACTTGTCCACATCTACCTTGATGATGCGGATTCTGTCACCCAACACTTCCTTCACCTGCTCAAGGATGGGGTGCATCATCTTGCATGGCTGGCACCAGGTGGCGAAGAAATCGACCAAGACAAGTTGGTCACTTGATATAACGTCTTTGAATGTTTCCATTACGATTTTCTGTAAAATTATGCTATTTTCTTTCCTGTTATCTTACAATACTGCCCTGCAAATGTTAAAATCGAGAAGAATTCAATGAAAAACCTTCGTTATTTCAAAGAATATTCGTACCTTTGCAGCGCTCATCTATAGATAGAAGGAGTTTCGAGACCCGGTTGCCTTTGATGCAATTCGGGTCTTGCGTTTTATAGTGGTGTCTGCAATCTCTTTTTCATCTTCTTTTCCAAAGCCTTTAGTCCATACTCTTTGTTAAGATGGTATGCTGTCAACAGATAGAATCCGTTGCTACGTTGTTGTTCCAAGACAATAACATACTTTTCCACTTTATCATAGATGTATGTTTTCTTGACCTTACGCTTTTTGCCGTCCCTCTCTTCTATGGTAAATACATCCAGATTGTCTGGTGTCAATTCTCTCACATGGTGATTTATCCAATGAAGCCTTTGTGAACGAGCCATCTCGAATACTCGCTTTGGATAAGTCGTACCGTCTTCGTTCTCAACCATGATTTCTTCACAGGTAAGATGCTTGAACAATCTTGCCATGTCAATCTCGCCATCTGTCTTTATAGGATAGATGCGCCACCCTCTGAATGAGAATTGACAGTTATCTTCTATATCACGCTTGAATATTGCATGAAGATCATGCTCTCTTTCTCGTTCACTGAGATATGCCAGTTCCAGCAGCTCAGGGTATTTCTTGATAATATTCAAACTGCTCATTGGCTATTTCAGTGCGATAAAAAACAAATTAAACTTCTTTCTAAATTTGGGAGTTGTGGTGTTGAGACTGATATTACTGTGTTTTTTTATCTTTTCAATCAGCTTCATTTTGGCTCTCACCCTTCCTTCAACTTCTCCCTTTTCATATCTAAGGTTGTAGTTGATGGCTCCCATTAGAACATCTGCCAATTGGATGAAGACACTTTCGTGTGAACGTATAAACTGAAACCTGCCAATGGAAGAGTTGTATTCCATTATTTTTCTGAGCCTCTCCAGCTTATCGCTACTGCATGTGTCCTTGATATCCATATATATGTTATATGTATAATCCATGTCCATCTTGTGATGCAGCAATTGGTAGTACATGCGAAAGTAGAAATCATTAAACGTATAGTCTTCTCGTTTCTCGTCAATCTGACTCTTGTCAACAACCACAGCCCTAAATTCCATGTCATTCATAAAGAACCAGTCTATAAGCTCTGCATAGACTTTATACGTGGCCTCGTGGACATTTGTCCATTTCAGCTCATCACTATAGCCGTGCTTCTTCTTAATATCTTTTATGGCATCTTTTGCCATGCGGATTTGTGTGTATGCTATACTTGTACATCCCAAAAGCATGTAGGGATGACCGTCATGCACCATGTGGGTGCTTTCATCACAGTAGATGTTGAATGTCTTATTCATTGTATCTGTTTTTTGTTTATTCTTTATTCCTTTTCTTCAGCGGTCCACTATGAGGTCCACGGTTCAGCGTCACACCATGCTTGTTGAGTATGCGGAACACGGAACTTCGGCTTGTGAAGCCGCTGATGGCAAAGATGTCATCTATGCTGTGCCCCTCGTTGTACATGTTCACGATATTCTTCTCACGCTCCAGTTTCGACAGTGCCCTTTCCGACTTCTTGGGCGGCCGGATATTCTGTTGCAGATGGATGATGTGTGCCGATGCCTTGCGCAGCACGGCACACTCCTCAGAGAGTGACCCGAACATACGGATGACCTGTGAGGGCTTGGTGTCGGGGAAAAGTTCGTCAAACGTATCGATGCGGTCTTGGATGGAGATGATGCGAACCACCTTCACACGGCAGTATTCTATGAATGTAGCCAGTTCACGGGTGCCACGCAGTGCGTTACTGAACCTCGACACCACCAGCTCGTCGCCGCGCTCCAGACTCGATATGAGCTGCTTCCACATCGGGCGCAGCCTCTCGTGTTCGGACAGTTCCTCTATCACCTGAACACAGCCGTATTGCTGCATCCAAGCCTTGTCTTCTGCATACTCTTCGCCATTGGTGGCGATAAAGATGTAACCTACTTTTGCCATACTGTTGTACGCTATTAAATGAAATCAAGTGCAAAGGTACACTATTTTTCCGAGAAACAATCATACTTGAACGAAAAATCATACTTAAACACGATAATTTGCCATTTTCTTTTCACTTGATTTCATTGAAAATCATACTCGCAAGTATGATACACAAATAAGATTAAACTTACTGTCATTCTTGCAAATATATCGCTGAAACGCATTAACTTTGCACCGTCAATTTCAAAATCAGACTCAAAATAATGACAACAATGAAATATGAAACCCAACTTTTCGGAGGACAAACCAACCTCCATTGCATGAAGCAAATATTGCATAATGCAAAATCAAACTCGCATGGCTGTATCAGACTTGCCATTTGTATTGCCACTGCGTTTGCCGTAGTCATGCTGACAGCATGTTCAGACGGAAACGGCACGAAGTCGTTCCATTCGAGCGATGAAGCCATCAGAGAGTATCATGGCTTTCTGACCACTCTTCGACAGAACGGCAAGGTCTCAATTCAGACATTAGTTAAGATTGTCAACGAATGGCGCGTGTTGGACGATTCCGTGACATCGTGCATCTCACGTGACACTGTCAGGAAAGCCCACTCATACCCGTTCACGGTATATCATGAGTTGAACGACTCCATCCACATCGAGCTGTGCCGTATGGCGATGTCTAAGCAACGCACCTTTCACGACCTGCTCTATCTCAGAGAACAGACCTCTTCCCATGTTGGTGATGAGGAACTACAGCAAGCCGTGAAGGAAGCACAGCCATTCTTCGCTTCCTTGGATAGCCTGCCTATATATAATAAAGGTGGTAAACAGGCGGTACTGAAGCGTTACCTGCTGTTCCTGCAAAAATCCGCCAAGCAAGGCATTCACGGCAAGGAAGACCTGCTCGCTTTCATCAAGGAAGAGCATTTGTATTTCAAATCCTTCCTGCAATACCTGCCGGATTTTGCTGACGATGACATCGGTGACATCAGACGAAACACCGAACACTGCTGTCGGGAGATACTCCGTGCCGCCGACCGCAAGGATTTGTCCCACAAGGATGCAATGATATACCTCTCCATGCGCACCAACCACCGTCTGCTGCGCAACGCACAAGCGGCTATCGAGGATCTGAATAGTGGCAGGGTAAAGGACGAGCACACCATGCACGCCTACCTCCTGATGATGATGCAGCCGTTCATGACGATGGATGACCTTTCCGTGAGCGTGCTCTCCGACAAGGACAAGGCAGACCTCTACAAAATAGCCGATGCGCTCCCCAAGGAGATGGACGGTCTGGCCAAGAAACTGCACCTCGACAAGCAACGCCTGTCGGATATGCCCATGCTCATGATGAAGATTTATGTCACAAGATTATAAACACCCCAAACAGAGAATACGATTATGTTAGAACAGTTTTGCGATGATTTCCTTGCCGTCGTGCCTTTGCAGTTGCCAGAACTGCTGGACAAGCGCAAGATGGAGAAGCCTGTCAAGTATGACGATTACGTGCTTCTTACTTTCCAGTTGAACACCCCTTTCACGATAGAGGAGGTGATGGATATGCTCGAAGACGAGATGGAAATGATAATCCTCTATCACCACATTCCAAGCCGTCATACGGAGTTCGGACACAGCTGCTGTGCCTATTCCAACCCTTCTTTCGGACGGATGTTCAAGGTCAACGGCTCCACAGATGAGCGTGGCATGGTCAGCCAGATAAAAGTGACCATCTATGACTCGCTGGAGCACATGTCGGCAGATGTATGCCTCGACCTCAGTCTGCATTGCAAGAACGGGTTCTTCAAATACATGAAGCCCAAGGAGGAAGTCCTGCTCGACTTCATTTGAAAGTTACATTTGCCAGATGACAGTCCTGTTCTACCGCAACAACGCTCCATTCTGTTGTCCACAACAAAGGCCAAAGTCATGCCACAAGCTCCCGACCATCTGATGAAGGAAACGCTTTACATGAAGATTATCCATCTTCTCGACCGTCACCGCACATGGCTGGAGATTGAGAGCATCGCCACTGTCCGCAACCACACGATAGTCAGGAACGGCAGAATGACCGACATCCTCAGCCGTGTGCTTGTGGTCAAGGCCATCCACCATCATTTCCCCTACACGAGAGGGCAAGTGTGGCAGATAGCCGAGTACGACTTGGAACAGGCTATCAAGAGCCTTCGGACAACCGACGGAGCTTTCCGTCAGAGAATAATCAAGGGAGAACTGACACTGGAGGATGTGGAGCGTATCATATCCACTGCCACACACGGTGTCGTCCAGCCCGACCTGAGTCCACTTCCATTATTCACATGCTATACATATTATGACAAGTAAGATACTGTTTCTCATCCTGATGTCAGCGTTCTTCTTTGTGACGATGATTCTGCACAGAAGCCGCAGACAGTTTATGACACGGTTCTATCTGCGCATGACCGCGCTTGTGACAGCAAGGAAGCTCTACCGGTTGATGCTGCTCATCCTGCTGTACGTGTTCCACTTCCTCTACCTCTGTGTACACTATAACGACATAGGCGTAGTGGCTTCCACCATAGCGTTTGCCATATTCTTTGTCTTTATGGATGTGGAGAGGTGGCTACAGCGTCTGCACGAGGAGCGGACACCCTTCTGCATCGCCGCGTTGGCGGCAGTGGTGTTTGTCTTCACTCCTCATCTGTTCACGCTTGCTGTCACCATCTCCTTTGTCCTTCTGGCATCACTGTTCTATCCCTCGCGCATAGTCATATCGCTGTGGAAGAACAAGGCTGACCGCAAGATGCTCCTCGAAGACACAGAAATGCTCATCATATACTACTATTAAGTATCACCTGTATCATGCCGTTCCTTTTGTATAATGGAGCTGGCGACAAACAACAGTATTCACCAAACAGATTATTGAAATGAAGAAACAGAAACATAGAACGAGTTCCGGCAAGATGTCTGAACGGATGTCCCTGTTGGAGTTCTTGAAAGAGAGGTCCGGGATAAGGCTGTCGAAGCTCGAAGCCTACCTTGACCTTGTAGACAAGGCTTCTGTACAGTACATCCCCAAGGATCTGTGCAAGCAGGAGTTCAGCCTGTCCAACGGGCAGTTTGTAATCACCATTACCGAACTGGCAGGATGCTGGCATTGGCACCGCGCCACTGTCCGCACCTTCATCGAGCAGTTGGAGAAGATGAACCAGATTTCCGTCACCCGTCTCACGAAGAGCCAAATCATCACCATCCCGATGTTGGCTGAGACACCTGCCGTTTCTCCGATTGACGCAGCCTTGGATGTGTTCCGCCAGAAGATGTGTACCGCATTGGACGAATGGCGAAGCGGCAAGATGTCCGCATCGGCTTGCGCCTCGGAATGTGAACAACTCTACGAAGATGCAACAGAGGAAGTAGCCATTATCTTGCAGAAAGCCGACAATGGCAATTCAATTGGCAAGGTGCCATGCGGAAGAAACATTCCCGAATCTGTAGGACACGCCTTTTGTATGACTGCACTCACAGCTGTCTGCGAAGCCACCTTCCATCAGGTGCTTTCGCAGGAAACAGATAACGCCCTCGTTACCTCCCTTCTTCCCTTCTTTTACAAAGACCTGGGAGGAGACTGGCTCTCATTCATCGAGGCGGCAAAGGCAATATCAGAATTGGCATTGGATGGCAGCTCACCAGCCTTGCATCAGGAAAGCGCAGCCATCAAGTCACAGTTTCAGTCACTCTGCCGACCGTTCCTTGCCATTGTAGCCAACCAAGAGGGCTCCTGTCCATCAAAAGGCTGTATTAACCTCTAATAATCACCGTACAACGCTTCTTCTTTTCTACTGGCACAGTGTTTACACGTCTGCCATTGCTGTAAAATAATCGGGCTTGCCCGTTGGTCGGAAATGAGGGAATTTGGGTAGCCTAATACCCCTCTTGGTCTCCGACCATCGGGAGGCTGTCCTTACAAGCAGCAAGCTGGAGACAGGAGAGTTGTACACACATAAAAGGAAATAGGTTATGGCAACACCAAAACAGGTTATGGATTTCCGACCATCTAAGGGAATCACCACAGCACAGAGCAACGAGCACCAACGCCGTTGGACGGAAAAGGGTTGGGGATCCGCTGAATCAACAGGCAACTACGACCGCAGCCGTGAGCGGCTCAACTTCGAGGTTCGGGGCGGCAAGGTTTGTCCTATAGACAAGAGCCGAAGCATCCCGGAGCGCATGGCAGACATCCTGCGGAGCCGTGGAATCAAAGACCCCAACGAGGGACTGGCAGAGCCACGCTTCCGCACAGTGGTCAATTTCATCTTCGGAGGCTCACGAGAACGTATGACAGAATTGGCATTCGGTGACCAGAAGGTGAATCTCACTCACGGAGCGGACAATTCGCATCTAACCCGATGCAAGGACATTGAGGAATGGGCAAAGGATGTTTACCGCTTTGTTGCGGACAAATACGGTGAGGAGAACATCGTCGCTTTCATCTTACACTTGGACGAAACCAATCCGCACGTTCACTGCACCCTCTTGCCAATCAAGGACGGCAAGTTTGCATACAAACAGATATTCGCCGGAAAGGACAAGTACGAGTTTTCTGCCAGGATGAAAGCCCTGCACAGCGAATTTGCCGATGTCAACAAGCGTTGGGGCATGGAGCGCGGAACTTCCGTCTCAGAGACGGGAGCACGCCACCGCACCACCGAAGAATACCGCCGCCAGCTGTCAGAACAGTGCACCACCATTGAGCAGTCCGTCGCCACCCATCAGCGGACACTCGCCTCGCTCCAATCGGACATCCGTCTGGCAGAGCGGAGAGTAAAAGGACTCACCTCAATGGTCAACAACCTCTTGCAGGAGAAGGCTGAGAAGGAGGCGGCACTTGCTGAATTGCATCGGCAGATTCTTGCAGGTCACGACAATCCTGATGCTCTCCGTCAGCAAGTCCAAGAGCTGGAGCAGGAACTGTCCGCTATCCAGTCGAAACTGGACGACAAGCAGGAGAAGCTCTCAGAGGCTGACCGCAAGCTCGATGCCCTGCGTGAGGAGATGACCGCCATGAAGGAGCGCACGGAGGAGTTGCGGCAGGAGGCACACAGATATTCCGATACTATCCGACAAGGTGCGGACACCGTTCTCAGAAATGCCCTTCTCGAAAACATGGTCAGCGAGTTCTCCGAACGTGTGGCACGGCTTTCCAATGAGGGCAAGGACGTGTTTGACGGTTCCCTGCTTCAGGCCTTTGCGGAGAATGGAACGGAGGTGATGTACTGTGCCACGCTTCTATTCCTCGGCTACGTCGATGATGCCACCACCTTTGCCGAAGGTCATGGCGGTGGCGGCAGTTCGTCCGACCTCAAATGGGGACGTGACGATGACGAGGATGAACGCGCTTGGGCACGCCGTTGCATGATGAAAGCTGCACGCATGATGCGCCCCTCTTCCGGCAAAAGGAAGAAACGATAAGCGGCACTGTCACGTATCACCTGTTATAGTATTCACCAGATTAAATTGAACAACATGAGAAAAATACTTATTCTATCCCTTGGCTTCGCCCTTTCATTGGGTGCGCAAGCCAAAGACTATCACCGCACGGCGGACACCACCACCGTTGTATGCAGACTTTCGGCAGACGGTATGCTTCGTCCGCTTAAACCTTCCTACATGAAAGGGGCATTGGTAGCTTCGCCATGGACGGACAACTGGTTTGTCCAAGCGGCAGGAGGAACTACGGTCTTCCTCGGCAAACCGCTCGGATGCAACGACCTATTCGGTCGCATGAAACCGGCATTCTCCGTGTCGATCGGCAAATGGTTCACACCTTCCGTCGGCGGTCGTCTGAACTATGGCGGTATGCAGTTCAACGACTGCAACAACTCCTCGCAGGACTACCAGTACCTGCGTGCTGATTTCATGTGGAATGTCCTCGGCAACCTCTACAAGGACGATGTACACACTCTTGCCAGATGGAGTGTCATTCCATACGTGGGCGTGGGTATGCTGCACAACAAGGTGAATGCCCACAAGCCCTTTGCCATTTCCTACGGCATACAGGGGCAGTATCATCTCTCCCCACGCATTGCTGTTACGGCAGAGATAGGCAACATGACCACCATGCAGGATTTTGACGGCTATGGCAAGGCACACCGCCTTGGCGACCATCTGCTGTCCGCATCCCTCGGCCTCTCTGTCCGCATCGGCAAGACTGGCTGGAAGCGAGTGATAGACGCTCGCCCGTACATCGCACAGAACGAATGGCTTTCGGCATACGCCTCATCCCTTTCTGACAGCAACAGCCGCTATCACGCCCAGCACGATCGAGATTGTCAGACTCTGGAGCAGCTGCGCAAGATTCTTGCCATCGAGGGACTTCTGGACAAGTACGGCCACCTCTTTTCTGACGATGCCGCTTCTTCCGTCACAAATGGCTATCCTCGAAACGACTACAGCGGTCTCAACTCGCTGCGTGCAAGAATGAGAGACAAGTATGGTAATGGTCAAAAGACAAAGGTCATGGAGTCCGCCTCTTGTACAGAAGAATATGGCAATGCTGAAGGTGAGCCGGAAGACGATTACCTATCGCTCATCCACTCAGGAAAGGCTTGCATAGGTGCGCCCATCTATTTCTTCTTTGAACTTGGCACTGACAGGTTGCTCAACAGGTCACAGCTCGTCAATCTCGACGAAGTAGCACGCATCGCCAAGAAATATGGCTTGAAAGTTAAGGTCATCGGCGCTGCCGACAGTGCCACAGGCAGTGAAGCCATCAATGATAACCTCAGCCGTTCCCGTGCCAGATTCATTGCAGAGGAACTGATGAAACGTGGTATGGAAAATGGCACCATCTCTCAGATTTTCGATGGCGGCATTGACGATTACTCGCCCAATGAGGCGAACCGCCATACCAGAATCCTGCTGTATCTATAGCCAGACATACAGCTCCGAACAAGAGCACTAAAACTTTTTTTTCATTGATAAATTTTAGAAAGGGAGGGCTTGTCCGTGATGGATAGGCCCTCCCTTAATCATATATGTATTAACGCATATTCTATGCGCATATCTTTTTTTTATCCGTGTTTCTCAGTACTTGACCAGTCAAGCAGGAAGTCATATATACTCATTATCTGTATGCCGTTTTCGTCGCTCCACTGCTTGGTATGTTCTCCCACGATCAGCAGTTTGCGGAAAGAGTCATCTACAAGACGCAACGACCGTTTCTCCTGTTCCATCTTTTCTGCATCGGGCATACGCCACGCCGACTGGATGTAGATCCGCTCGCTCCCTTTGTTGCAGACAAAATCCACTTCCAATGTCACCCTCTGCTGCTTTCCTTCCGTATTCCTCACTCGATGATAGACGTTACCCACATCCACGAGCCATCCTCGCATACGCATCTCATTGTAGATGACGTTCTCCATGATATGTGTCGGCTCGCTCTGACGGAACGACAGAATAGCATTCCTCAGACCTACGTCCTGATAATAATACTTGGACAACGAACCTATGTATTTCCGTCCTTTGATGTCGAACCTTTCGGATTTTTCGATAAGGAAAGCATCCTGCATATATTCCAGATAAGCCGACACTGTCTTGTCGGTTATGCTCTGCACATTGCTTACGGACTTGAACGTATTGGCTATATTCAGTGCATTGACAGGTGCTCCTATACTGGATGCTACGGTCTTCGACAATTCTTCAAATTCAGGTCTCAGTTCTATGTTGTTCCGCTCGTAGATGTCACGTAGATATACCGTGCGATAAAGGCGACGCAGGAAATCAGCCTTCTTCTCATCCCCAACCTGTGTAAGTAGTTGCGGCAAACCTCCGTACAGTCTGTATTCAGCCCAACCGTCTTCTTTCGAACCATCATACACCGTCATGAACTCCTTGAAGGATAGTGGCCACACATGTATCTCGTCACCTCTGCCTCGGAATTCCGTCACCAGGTCAGAGGACAGGAAACGCGAGTTGGAGCCTGTGACATACACATCCGCCCCTTCGGTAACTGACAAGGAAGAGAGCACCTCTACAAAGTCTTCCACCTCCTGCACCTCGTCGATGATGATATAATAAGTCTCATAGTCAATCATCATCTTTTCCACCCAGTCCAACAGGTAGTCCGGGTTCTTGAACTCTCTGTTCTTCCTACTCTCCATGTCGATGACGAGAATATGGTCTTCTCTCACGCCCTCATCCAATAGATGCTGATGAAAGAGTTTCTTCAGAAGGAACGACTTGCCTGAACGTCGCAATCCTGTGATTATCTTTATGAGCCCGTTGTTCTTTGAACGGCTCAACTGTTCTATGTATCTATATCTGTTTACTATCATATTTTACGAAAAACTGTCACTTGTGACACTTTTTCGGAGGCAAAGTTATATATTTTATCCTAAATCAAAGAAAGAAATAAAGAAAAATGCACTAAAAATCAATGATTTTCCTGTTTTGTAGTGTCTATTCCACTTGCCGATGCCCATTTTTCTTTGCAAAGTTACTGCCCGGGCGAATGGTCAAGTACCGCCATGCTAACAGGCAGAGGACTGAACGACAGCTTTCCGCAAATCAAAGATTTGGGTATTTCATTAACTCCTCCGTCTGTTTTCTTGCCTTATCGCCCTCATTCCGCAGTCTTTTGATGCACGAAAAATCAGTTCCCGACAAGAGGAGCCGAAAGGCTTCAAAAGGAGGGAAGAAAAACAAGTTGAACAAATAATTTCTTTGCGTATGGAATTACACAGATTATCAGAAAACGAGCAGGCATTTGTCGAGTGCTTCTCACGGTTCGTAAACGGTCAGATGGGGTCAGCCGCCAAGGTAGGCAATGCCCTTGCAGATGACCATCGCTATCTTATCAACGAAAAGGGCAAGGTGGTGTTTGCCTTCTTGGAACGCCTTGCCAACGACTATCAAAAAGGTCGTTATGACCAGCGTGACGAGTGGGTGTGCCGATTGGCAGCAGAGGCCATCGAACACCTTGTAGAGAACAGAATGTATTACAGAACACTTAACAACGATTGACTATGGCAAGCAGATTGATTACACCCGTATTGGAGGAGATACTGAAATCCTATCCTCTGTATTCACAGGACGGCAAAGGCAAGGATGCCGTTTGTGTGGCAATATTCTTCATCGGACACGTCCGTTGGTTCGTACTTGAAGGACAGCCGGAAGGTAACGACACCACGTTGTTCACCATCGTATGCGGTCTGCATGAAACGGAGTATGGCTATACCTCCGTCAATGAAATGGAGAGCGTAAAGGTGGATGGCTCCAAATATGGAGTGGACGAGATATTTCAAGTGGAGCAGTTGGACGGCTTCAAGCCGGTGAAACTGAAGAGCATTCCAGACGAGGATTTACAAGCATTCCTTCATAATATGGAATGACCCCAAATTAAATCAGCCGCAGGGACATTACTCCTTGCGGCTGACTATTGTTAGTACCTACTATGAGTAGTAAAGCCTACGATTAGTATATACTACGATACTACTCTCATCTTCGGAAAGCGGACTTGGCAACGTGCTCCTCTTGTACCTCTTCCTTCTGGTACTCCTCCATGTCAAGCAGTTGCTCATACGCAGAGCTGATGTTTGCGTCCATAGAATGGTTGTGGCTGAAAGGGAAGGTATGCTTCACAGAGAGTCCTGCATTGGTCACAGTCCCCACATCCAGGCTATCCTTATCCTTGTTATATTGCAGGTTCAGCAAACCACCATTCGGCATTTGGAATATCGGCATTTTTCGCTGCGCCAATTCCGAAAACTCTTCGGCGGTCATCTCCCTCGCCACAGCCTTCACGTCCTCACTGGCACGTCCTATGCCATAGCGAGTGATATGGTCACGCACTTCTTGCTCCGTATGCTTCAGGAACACCTCATACGTACCGCCGACACTCCCGTTATAGACCACTGCAAAGTCCTTGTCCTCTATTAGCAGGTCATCGCCTCTGTTCTGGCACGGCTTCCTGTAGGTCTGCTCCTCGTCCATGCCGTTCCCGTCATAGTATTCCTTGGCAAGCGTCAGCAGTCCTTGATAGTCACCTTTCTCCTTTAGCTTATCCAGTTCCGATGTGTCATCCGTTGATTGGAGATAGGCGATGGAGGCATAATAGACGTTTTCTTTCGATTGTGAAGGCTCTGTCAGGCTTTTGTACTGGGCAAAAGCCTCCTGATAATTGGTGTCAAGGTCTTTGCCGTGGTCGTAAGGAACAGAGAGTTTCACTTCCAGACCGTTACTCGTCGGCACAGCAATCTTTACAGAGTCCTCCTTCTCATGATGCTGGATATATACAGCAGAACCATTATATGCCAAGACTGCATGGTCGCCGTCATCTATGGATAGATAACTTTTCCCTTGCCCGTTTTCCTGCTCAGCCTTTTTCTCCTGGTCTATCTCCATAGCAATCTTGTCGATATGCTGCGTGAGCATTGAGGTAGCTTTTTTCACATCGAGTAGCGTGGTCTTGATGAACTGCGGCGACTCCTTCAGCGAATCCAGCCAAGACTTCAAATAGGCAGCCGAATCTCCTTTCAGATGCTTTGTCATGCCATACCGCTGAGCGGTCAGCGCAGCCGTCAGTTCTGCCACCAGTTCCTCGCGTGCATACTCTGCCGAGCCGAAGGTAGCGGGCTTGATGCGGTCTAACTGTCCCTCCGCACCCGTGGAGTGTCCCATCTCGTGGAAAAGGTTCGAGTAGAAAGACTCCCCATCCTTGAACTGCCTTTTCTCAGGCATCACAATCTCATTCTTGCTGATGGAGAAATAGGCGGAATCACCGAACATCGGTTTGATGGGACATATCCAACGGTTGTCCGCTATCATCCTATCCACGGGTTCAAAGGCAAACTGCTCGTCCTTCTCTACCTTGGGCATCGAGTATTCCTGTTCCAGTTTCTCCCAAAACTCTGGTCTGACCTCCTTCAGGTTGGTCTGCGCCACATTGAAGACATGGTAAGTCTGAAGCTTTGGATATACATTGTACTTTTCGCGCTCTTCCTGAGAGAGCAGTTTGTAGTCCTCCCACTTGATGTGTTCCTTTGTTTCCTTATTGACCACCGTAAACGTGGTGAGCATCACGGGGAAAGAATGCTCACCTTTCAGTACTGACACACGGGGCTTCTGTTCCTCGTCTTTCTTGCCAGTTTTGTTAAACTGCTGTATGCGGTCGAAGGTACAGAAGCGAGGAATCTTGTAACCCTCCTTCTCGCAATGCAGGAGCAACATCATAGCGTTCATGCCATTATATTCTCGTCCGTTCAGGTTTTTCGGCCATTGCAACGCACCTTCAGTAAACCAGGGCTTTTTCCATCCGTCTTTGCCCGACAGCGACTGAATACGCTCAATCATCATATCGGCAAACAGGTCGAGTGCCTTGTCTTCGGCACTCGGACCTTCCTTAGCATAAGGCTTTCCCATAGTCAATTAACCATTATAGGGCTGCGGAACATATTCGCTCATTTCAGACACTCGGCAGGAGAAGTCCAGTTTGTCATTGAAGACACTGACAGACAATGCCCCTTTGATGTTCGCTTTCACGCCTGGTTGCAGCCATGCCTCGCATTTGCCATCGAATAGGAAGAAACTTACCCAGATGTATTCAAATCCGTCCTGTACTTTCTCTGCGCTGAAAGCGGAGAACTGGCAGTACGGCACACCATTCTTGTCCGTCTTGTCCTCAATGCTCTTGCCCACCTTGCCGCGGAACTCCATCACGCCCTTGATGCAGTCCTCTGCCTCGTCAGGCTGGTGGCTGATGCTGCTTGCCGACAGGTTGAAATAAAGGACATCGCCCCATTTTCTTGGTACCAATACACCGGCTACCTCAATGCGTTCGCCGATGTTGCAGCTGCCCACCTCCGTCAGTGTCCCATCTTTGATGACCGACACCTCGATGGTCTTGTTAATCCCGCTCTTCGCTGGAATGACTACGTTCATGGCAAAGCTCACGAATGCCTTGCCCTCCTTGTTCGTGCGGCAGGTCGCAGCCTTGCTGACCGTTCCGCACACTGTTACATTACATTTGATCATTGCTCGATACTATTTGAATTATACATATCCATCGTCCAAGTGAAATGTCTTAGCAATGACAATAATCTCTTTTCAATCATCATATACTAGCGCACGTATCAGTTCATAGACTATCCACGCTGCTATGATAAGTTGGAAGCCGAGATAGATGATGGCCACGGTCTGACCGAAAAGCCATTGGGTAAGCATGAAGTGTCCTGCCACAGCTACCATACCCACCAGCAATGTACACAGATGACTTGCTATCCTTTTCATTTCCTTTGCAGATTTTGTTGTTGACTCTCAGCCTCCATCCCTTGCTCGAAGTTCTGCGAAGCCTGCTGTGTCGCCACGATGCCTGTCACCATTCCCGCAATCTTCGTCCGTTTGCTTTCTTCCGACAGATTGGCATTGCCCAAAATGAGCGACAGGCGGTTCATCTCCGAGGAGGTCAGTTCACGGTCAATCTTCACCGTACCGCTCTCTGCATGAAGCACAGTCTTGCCGTTCTCACCCACAGTAATGGTGCATTGCCTCATGCCTGGAACAAGCGAGGTCAAATCTACGAGCCGGTTGGCTGCCATGGCAGAGATAAGTCCTTTTTGTCGTTCCTCATCATTGCTGTCAATCTGCGCTGCCAACATCATCAGCGACATGAAGGTGGTCATCGCCATGTCGAGTATAGGGTCATTCGTTCCCGAAATGCCCACGCCGCTGTCCTCCGAGGAAAGGATTTTCTTCATCCAGTCCTCCGACGAAACCTTCTGCTCCTGTGGCGCATTGCTCTTGTATTTTGCCAACAGGTCATTGCCGTTATGCAGGGCCTGTAGCTTGATGTTGCCTTTCTGTCCGATTTCTGCCAGATAAGCGGCTGGATCCATATCCCTTTTTGAGCCGTCAGCCGATACACTCTTCACTCCGAAATGCAGATGCTCGCCAGTGGTTCTGGTGCCGGTATTTCCCGACACCCCCAACTTCTGACTGGCATTAACCACGTCACCTACCTTTACTGCTATGTCAGACAGATGCAGGTAGGAGCATTGCACCTTGCTGCCATCCTCACGGCTGTATTCCACGGTGACGGATTTCCCTCCTGCCGTGTTCGCATTATGGTTCACCGCCACCACCTTGCCGCCGTTCTCCGTGGCCAACACCGCCTCATGGTTCGTCTTGATGTCAATGCCCTTGTGCATCTGCTGCTTGGTGGCATCCATCGGATCCTGGCGATTGCCGAAAGGCGAGGTGATGAAGAGAAACTCCTCTCGCTCCACAGGAAAGGAATACCCGGCAGACTGCGGTACATGGGCAGCAGGCATTTCTCTACGAGGATTATTCTCCACCCCGAACGACCGACCTTCTGCCCGCATCTCAGCCATCACCTCACTGTCATACTTGTCCAGTCCGTTGGCTTCAATGATGCGCTGCAGACTTGCAGCATAACCGCCGCCCGTGGCATAGCCGGCACGCTCAATGCCCTTCGTCCATCCCTTGTAGTCGTCAGGCGACAGCGTGAAGCACTGCGCATAACGCTTGTTCTGCTTCAGGAACTGCGAGTGATGCTCATAACTGTCACCCACGCTTTTGTACTTACAGAATTTCTCGTTGGGCCTATCATCCGTATAGACTCCATACTCTCCGCCATTCTTCAACCACGATGCCGTAGCCTTGATGCCAAAGTGGTTGTTGCATTCGCGCGACAGTTGGCTCTGTCCGTTGCTGCTCTCCAGTATGGCTTGCGCCAAGATGACGGAGGCAGGAATCCCATACATCCGCATCTGTTCTTTGGCTTCCTCCGCATATTGTGCGGCATACGCTGCGTTCTTTCCCATAAGCCTATCTCCTTAGACTGGTGTGTTGTTCTGTTTCTTGACTTTCCTGTGCCATCTGCTTTCCTGTCTCTTTTCCAGGTGACACCATCTCCGTAATTCCACGCTTCGATGATGTTGTCTGCTTCGGCATTTCCAACTGGTCACAGATGGCCACCCGTTCACCAGCACGAATGAGCTTCGGCAGATAGGTGTCGAGGGCATGATATGGGAATCCTGCCATTGCCAACGGCTTGCCTTCATCATCCTTGCGCCCATTGCTCTTTGTCAGCGTAATACCCAATATTTTGGATGCCTTCACCGCATCATCCTTGTAGGTCTCATAGAAGTCACCGCAGCGAAACAAAAGAATGGCATCAGGATGCTTCTTCTTCAAGTCAAGATATTGTTGGACAAGGGGAGAGACAGCAGCCTTGACAGCCTTTTCATCCTTCTTTTCTTCTTTCTTTTCCTCTTGTTTCTTCTCTTCCCTTTGTTCAGAGCTTTTATCTTCCTTAAGTACCACTTCCTTCTGTTCATCATGCTTATCGACAATTGCCGTCTCCGCTTGCTTCACCTCCGTCGCTTCTTCCTGCTTCTCTTGTGTACTTTGCTCGACATTGTTGTCTTTCTGCAATACATCAGCAAACAGCGAGGCGGCAAGGTTCTGCTTGTAGGAATCCCTGTCAGGAGCCACCCACAATCGTTGCCATTGTGACGGACTGACACTTCTCGGCTGCAACTTCTTGCCGTCAATAGTGGCTGCACACAGGCATTCGCCCGATTTGGCACGGAATACTGCCACACGCTGGATGCGGTTCAAATCAACCTCCTGCTCATTACCTCCGAAGATGTCCACCTTCAGGTCGGGTTTCGCCTCTGCCATAGCATAATACTTCTGTGCCAGTTCCTCACGCACACGCTCGATGTTGTCCATCGACTGCTTCAAGGTGGTGAAGAAATGATTGAGGTCTCCTTTGTCGGGATAGACGGCAAAGCCCTCCTTACCTTCGGGCTTGATGTACAATGCCCACCGCTCCTTGTCATCCTTTACCAACTGCACATTGTCGAAACCGATGTCACGGCTGTGGGTTACGGCCTCAGAAGCATCCAACGAGGATAGGTCTTCGATAGACCAGTTGCGCAGTCTTGATACCGTGATTTTCTTGTCGGCGAAATAACTGTCGTCGGGACGGAAGCCCAAGGCTCCGTCGGGATTGTAGAAACGCACGTTGTCATAACCCTCTTTCTGCAAGGCATTGGTGAAGCGTTGCTTGTTCATGCCCTTGATCTCGTTGTTCACCTCCAACGATGCACCCTGTGGCAGCACCACATCGGCGGTCTTGCTGGCATCATCACGCACGATGACCACAGTACGCTGCTCCTCGTTGGGATGCTGCTTGATTTCGTCTGCTACGAAGTAGTGGTTGGGCAACTGCACCTGTATCTGCGCCGTCTCTCGCTGATGCTGGTCGGTGGCATACTCCACCTTTTCACCCAGTTCGGCTTTCTTCAACACCTTCAGCGCACCGTTCACCTCACTCTCGATGGCATCAATCAGACAAGGGTCTTCCTTCAGTTCCCTCGTCCAATAGTCCACCATGCTAAGGCTGTCCTTTGACAGACGGGCAGGCAGTCCCAGTTCGAGCATCTTCACGCCCGAAGCTATCTCAGTGATGAGTCGTTCCTTCTTCACGGCATCCTCCGACGGGGCTTTGCCGTTCTTCATGACCATGCCCTCACGTGCCAACCGCTGCTGATGACCGGTGGCAGACACCAACTGACGCATCATCTCCTGTACATAGTCATTGTAGTGCTCGAAGTCACGCTGCCGTGGCAGGTAGATGACATCCTTCTCGGTGTCGTAGTGCGCCACACCCGTGCCGTCCTGACGTACATTCACGAGGTTGTCCTTCATCTTCTGAAGGAATCCGTTGACGCACCCATGCAGCTGCTTGTCCTCCTTGTCGCCATAACCTCTATCCTCCACCGTGCCATCCTTCTTCAATGCCGTAGTGTAGGCTGTTTCGTTAGCCATAGGCAGTAGCGTCTGGTCGATATTGAACAGCACACGGATCTCACGGTTTTTCACTCCCTTGTACTGCTGTTTGTCCTGTTCCGACAGTTCTGCGTATGCCTCCTTGGTGATGACATCGTCGGGATTGTTGCGGTTGACGTACTTATTCCAATTGTAATACAGGAACGGCACACCTTTCTCATGCTCCCTCACGCTCTCACCCCGTGCCTTCGCTTCGGAGAACTGCGTAAACAGATTGCTCTTGCAACCCTTGGCATCGGAGTCAAGGGCAAGGACAAGGGCATTGAACGGACTGACCGAAAAGCCCTTGGGATAGAGCTTCGGATAGAGTTTGCCGCTTGCATTCAACCAATGTCCCTTGGCATCCACCGCACTCGTCAGTGCCTCAGTGAGCAGCGACACCTGCTTCTCCGCCGTCCGCTTCTCAAATTCTGATTTCTCTTTCATGCTTTTATCTTTTTGTTTATCTCAATCACATTCTATAATTGGCTTACCAAGCCACCGTTCCCGACAATTTTGTTGTCGGGCTTCACTGTATTCCCCTCGGTCGCACCACGCTCTCCCGTGCCTGCTCTTCGTACTGCATTGCTGCCATCTGTCGCATCTGGTCGTTCTTGGCAAGTATGGCGTTAGCCAATGTATTCAGCGGCAATGCCCCCGACTGATGCGCCCCAATCACACTGTCAGGCAGTTGAATGGTACAAGGCACATGGTCAATGTTGGCAACGAGACACCGCCCTTGCAGCATCGGGTTGCTGATACGAGGATTGAGTGGTTCATCAGGATATTGGCGGTACTGAATGCGAGATGCAGCAGGACTAACTGTAGGTGCAATGCCTTCCTGCTGTTTCCTGCCCAGCACCTCATGTCCCGCTTTGTTGAGCAGATTGGCACCTCCCATACCCATCAACAGCATCTTCAGTATAGGATTCTTCACGAACATTCCAGCCACGATAGAGGCCAAAGGAAGGAGGCTATTGTCCATATTCAGCGATTTTGTCTTGCCAGTGAACAGTCCCACCAGTACATCGGGCAGCATCGCCAACACATAACCAAGGTTCTTGCCGATGTCTGAAAAGCCGTTCAGTCCAAAACTCTGCAACAGCCCGTCCCATCCATTTTCGTTTGTTTGTAAGGCTGTTTCCTCCTGCTGGACTACAGATGGTGTTGCCTCTTCAGTCGATGAATCAGGAGTTTCTTTCGGTTCTGCCTTCTTCTCCTTCTCAGCCTCTGCATCCAGTCTCGCCTTAACCTCCAGATACTCGTCTTCCTGTCCAGGCGCAACTATCAAGGGCACATCCTTGTACTTGCCTGTACGTTTGGTTGCTTCGTTTCTCTGAGGGTCAAGGAACGTACCTTTGTTCCAAGGAAAAGAGGTCTGCTCGGTTTGTTTCGTCCAATCCATAAAAGTGATATTGCTCGTGGGAATCTTGTTCTTGAAATGGCTGTTGGTAGCCTTGATATAGCTGTTCTCGTGGTTCTTGATGACTTTTGCCTGTTTGCGGAATGAGGCGAAGACGTTGGTGCCCGTACCGAAAACTCCCTTGCTGATACACTCCTCGACACAGACCTCTTGGCTGCTACCTTTCTTGCTTAGGTGCTCCATGCCGACATTCATCACCATATCGATACCGACAAACTTGGCGAAGGTTGCCCATGAGCCAATCCCTCCCATGGCCACGACATCGGCACCCGCTCCGGCTGCCCATCCCGCTGCCTTCTCTGTTCGAGAGGGCTTATAGGCTGCCTCTCCTTTGGCTTCTATCTCTGCGGCAAGGGGTGACTTGTTCAGTTCGTAGGGCAGACCGAACAGACTGCTTTGTGCCGCCTTGCGGATGATATAGTCGGCAGAAGATGTTGGCATACGGTCTTTCACCATTTTTTCTATCATCAGCTGCTCCATGCGGTGATCGATATAGGCGTATGCCAAATCACAACCGAGTTGTTTAGAGAGTGCATCGTACCGCTCTCGTCCTATCTCCGTCACCACCGCCTTGCGCCATTCCTCAGCCATCACGGCAAGGTCACGCTGCATATCCTTGTTGCCGACAATAGCCTCCTTGCACATCGCCAGATAGTCTTCGGTGGTCTTGCTGTTCCACTTGCCTGTAATCTTCAGCGTGGCGTATGGGTCATCACCAGGCATATTGGCAGTGGCCAATGAGCGTAGGATGCCAGCCGTACTGTTGGAGTAGGCTCGCATCTCGTCTGCCTGTCTGTTGGACAAGTCCCGTTGCACCCTGCCCATCACGGGGGCAAGGTGACACCCGAAGTAGTCGCCCATCAGACGCTCTATCTCTGCGAATCGCTGACTGTTCTTAACTGCCATATACCTTGTTTATATATTATACTGCTGTAATATCTGTTCCTTTGTCTGCTCGATGGCATTGTGATATATCTCCATCTGCTTAGGATAGTGTTCCTCCAACCATGCGTCCTTGTCCACTTGGCAGTGGATGAACTGCACGGCCATACGTTCCTCAATCTCCACGGAGGGTTCCCCCTCTTCCTTACCATTGAACCATGCCTTTGTCCACCATCTCACGCCAGCCCGGTCGGGATAGACGCTCACTATCCTCGGAATGTCGAAGCTCTGGATATCCACGTCCAAGTCGGCAAGAGGGTCGATGATGCCGTCATGCGTCAGGGCTTGCTCTTGGAGTTTTTTTTTAACACCTCGTCCATCGTGGAGAGATATACCTGATGTCGCATGGCAAGATAGTTGAGAAAGTCGGCAATGAGCAGGTTCTGCACCTTAGTCGCCAAAGGCATACAGCGGTTGCCGATGCCCAAGGGATTAGCCATGCTCGGCATGGTCTCGTAGAAATAATGCTTGCTCGCTCCCAACGAGAAGATGTTTCTCAACGACTGCTCCGTATGTTCGGGCAGAGAGTATGCTCCTTGTTGAAGGTCCTCGAAGTAGGAGGGAAGGAAGCGGAGCATCAATGCCTCTATCTCCTGACGGTCGGTGTCGTAGGGTGAAGGGATGTTCATGTCCAGTTCATTGATGCCCATTTGGGAATTGTGCTCCAATGCCTTGATATTGCCGTAGAGCATGGTGAGGAACTCCAACGGATTGATTTCCTCTCCGTCAAACCTCACCTCCATGTGCAGCAGGTCGCCACTGATGGCGATGGTCTGACCGGCCTTGACGCTTTGGGAGAAGTTGGCGAAGACATTGGAGAGATGCCTGTAAGTCACTTCGTATTTGCCGTAGCGGATGGTCTGGTAGATGCCATGCTCCGCGTCCGACCCAATGGCAGAGACGGTTCCCGTTGCCACCGCCGACAGCAGGTAATGGTTCACTGAGAAGTCTATGCCGTGATGGAAGAATGTTTCTCCCGTCACGGGATTTTTCTGCTCTCCGTAACCCAAGGACATCTGCACGTCCTGCTTTATAGGCTCCTCAAACGGCATACAGTAGCCGCTCGATGAGCGCAGTATCATTTCTTCTGTATATCTCATATCACTGTATATTGGTTATCGTTTCATCCCTCTGCTTTGGGTCTCTGCTTCTTTCATGTTCTGCCCATGTGAAGACGTACCGCCTCTGTTAGGCAGAGTTTGCGCCACCTTAGAATTGTTCCCGATGATCATCGCTCCAAGCAGGGCACCCGCAATCTTGCTCATCCAACCAAAGCGTCCGAATACCATGAAGGCGGCAGCCACCAGTCCGACGATGCTCATACCCGACACGTTGCCCTTGCCGATATTGCCAAAGAGATTGCCTATCATGTCGCATCCTACGCCTCCGAACATATTCCTAAAGAAATCACTGATGCCGCTGAACTGGGTGTCCATCTTTCCGGCTACAGTGTTCACCGCATCAACGGCTTCACCAGCCTTGCCCGTCAGACGTTGCACATCGTTGGCGGTTTGTGCCACCGCTTCCGTGGCATTCTCGCCGATGACAGCATCACCTACGATGCGTGCCACGCTCTTGTCTGTGGTCAGCTTCTCCCATGTCACATAGCCTGCGGCACTACCCACTGCGGCCGTCTGCATAGCCTTGCCGGCTCCCATAAGGGTGCGTTGCGGGTGGAGTGCCGCACTGCCTAAGGTCTTTCCAGTTACTCCGATGACATGGCCAGTACCTCGTGCCGCCTTGCCACCATATTTCAATAATGAACTCCAAAATCCCATATCTTATCGTTTTTTAATCACGGTTTGACTTCGTCTTCTTCTGTCACGACTCGGCATAGCTCGAACAAGTTCGGCTCTGCTCTCGCTGCTCCATCAGTTTACGTTCTTGCCCACCTGCTTCCACCGCCTCTTGGCAGCCGCTGCTATCTCGGCTTTGTTCGCTTTGGTGGGTCTTGCCCCTTCGTCTATCTCCATCCAAACATCGCCCATGGTGGTGTATTTCACCGCCCTCGTCAGTCGCTTCAACTGCTTGTTCATCTTCTTCAGTTTGGGTCGGATGCCGAAGACTATCTCCACACGCTCCTTCTCGGTCATCTTGTTGCCCGACAGGCATACCGTGCGTATGTCATTAACTATCTCGATGCTGTTCATAATCAGCTCGCGGTATATCTTGTTGCGCTTGGCTGACAGGGCTACGGCAAGTCCGTTGGCAGGATGGGCATCCAACTGCGCCACCAATCCACCCATATTGTCCACCAACTGACCTATCTCGTGATAGAAACCATATATCTGTGCGGCATAGCTGACGATGGAACGGAAGGAGTCCAGATAGTTGTTGAACTCCCGCTGCAGGTCGGTAGTGGCTTCCACTTCCTCCTTGGTCCAGATATGGCCGGTGGATTGTAGCAGCATCACTTTCTCCTGATTCTTCAGTTCTTTCTCCGCCTTGTTGGTGTACATCAGAATCATCCCCGCAAGAGTCGGGTCGTTCTGCGCCCGCACTCCTGCAAAAGATGATATAAACATAAAAATGGCAATTGATATGAAATACTTCATGACTGATTCCTTTATCGTTAATCACTGATGGTCATACGTCCTGCTCTGCGCCATCTGCTAAGGGCTTGGGTGGCTATCTCTCCATTGCTTCGGTCTATCATCCCTGCCGTCACGCCGTTCCACACATCGGTCATGGTGTAATATCGTATAGACAGATAAAGACGATGCAGCTTCTTGCTGAAGGCACTCAGCTTGTCGTTCAGTGCCCACAGCGTCTTGCTCCTTTCCGCACCAGTCAGCATGTTCTCTTTGCCTCCTTTGGCGACTGCATCTTTCAGCAGTGTGAAGACGGACACCAATTCCGTGGCGGTCTCCATATACAGGTTGTTCATCGAGAGGGTGGCAACGATGCCTTGCGGATTATTGTTGATGGCCTTGCGCATCTTACACAAGGTGATGAATATCTTCACTCCATCGTCGTACAGATAGGTACAGGCTTTGAGGGAAGAGGCATAACCACTGGCGGTTTTCAGATAACTGTTGTACTTCTTCTCCCATTCGTGTATCTTGGTGAACTCTGCGGCGATGGTATTCTGCAACAGGGCAGTCTTGGTCTGACCTTTGATTTCCTTCTCTATCTCACCGTTGATGGCTTCGTTGCCCTCTGCTAATGCCATCCATTCCAAAGGGTTGGCAGTCACAATCTGTGCATGGGCTGACGGCACGCTCAGTACCAATGCCACGACAATGAACCAAATCTTATCTATTCGTAATCTCATATACGCCCTTTCTTCGTTTGTTCGTTTCTACTCTTGTTCGTATCACACTCACCACGTCATAGCTGTTGCTGATGCCGGTCATTTCCAGTTTCGGTGTCGTTCTATCCATCGACAACACGGTCACGCTTTTCAGTCCGCATAACTGTTGTATCAATGTCTGATGCTCGGCAAAGTCCACCACTCGGTACAACTCCATGTAGTTCACGCTCCGCTGAAACACTCCGTGCTCACAGATGAGTTGCTCGCTCCCGATATGGTAGCGGATACTCCTCAGATAGATGAATCGGTAGAGTAAACAGAGGGAGAACAGGAGGCTGAAGACAAGCAACAGGGTACTATATGCACAACCGGGCAATCCTCCGATTAGGAGCATTGCCACGCACAACAGCAACAGAGGCAGTTCGTTGATGAAAAACTGTCCGATGCTGGGGCACAAGGTGATGATGCTATTATCTTCTTGTCTCATACGCTTCTATGATATGTGTTCTTTTCTTCTTTTTCCCTTTGTTTCTCTGCCTTGCCGGCTGCGATAAACTCGGCATAGTCGAAGGTATCTGGTTCGCCCTTGGCAATCAGTTCTGCTGATTTCTTGTTGAGCAGCGCATCGTTCCAGTCCTTGTAGCAACCCAATGGATGATAGGCTTGCACATGCTCGTGACGGAAGCCCATCTCTGCTGCCACCTTCCTGAAGTTTGCAACAAACTGCCGCCCTGCATCGTCCTTGTCAAAACCCAAATAGTGCCGTGCGTTGGGAGTAACGGACAGAAGTCCTCGCATCTGTCCCTCGGTGGGTGTGCCGCCCGTAGATACATACACCATCTTTACAGGATTTATCTGATACTCTGCCATGGCATCGTAGGCACTCTCAAACCATACAATTTCGCTTGCTTTATCCAACGGCTCGCCCGTGAGGTTGGCAATCCACAGTCCTTCACTGCTGTTGCTTCCTTCTGCCTTGCCCTTGTAACCGCCGCTACCGTCCATCTTCGGTCGTCCTCGTTCCTCAAAGCCCACAGTCTTGTCGGGTGTCTTGGGCAGTACAAGCGGAAAGGCAAGGTTGGCAAAGGTAAGTCCATCCGTCCGATGCTTAGTAGCCAGACAGAAATGCCGATGAAAAGCATACTGCGTATAGAGGTCGATGCCTCGGAACTTAAAATAGGGATAAAACCTTTTCTGCGTTTCCCTGTCCTGCGGATTGAACTTGTGGATGTCGTAGTCATTCAGGTTGAATGGCTTTCCGTCCTTTCTTGGTTCTGTAATCTTCGATGGTCTGTCCTCTATGGGTTGGTTGAGCAGTCGGTTGCAGACGAGGTTGACGAGTCGGTCAGGAGACATTCCCACCTTGTTCTCTGAAAACATTTCTGGATGCTCCTTGATGAACGAAATGACATTATACACCTTCTGCTGCGGTGGTTGGAAGCAACATTTCCCATTCTGCGTGACAATGAACTTATCACCACGCACCCGTCTGCCCTCACTGTCAGTACGCACATACGACGGATAACGCAAGCCATCTCTCTTGTTCAGATGATACCCTGCGTCCACCAGTACTTCCTGTATGCTCAACCTGTCCAGAAAGTCATCGTATGTCAGTTCACTACTCATTATAAATTATAAATTGTAAATTATACATTGTTAATATCCTCTCCTTATCTCCGTGGCAACATGATTTGCTTCTGCCTCAAAGTACCTTGCCGCAATCTCCTGTGGCGAATCCACTCCCGGTTTGAAGTAAGGACGTGGACCGCCATGATGCTCTGCATAGAACTCCGGGGCTGGATGGTGATGATGGTGGCTTATGTCATGCGCCACCTCTGCTGTAACGACTGCTCCTGCCGTCAGAGCCGCCAATATCTTCGTGCCCAGTCCGGCGTTGGTTTCGGGGCGTGTCTTCATATCCACTTCACTGAAAACCTTGGAGAAGAGTTTCATGCGATGGTAGTCATCCACCGCCAAGAACTTGTCGTAGTCCTTCTGCTTGATTTCGTGCGTGATGGCTTCTCCATTGATAATGGCGGTCATGCGATACTTATCTTCGCCTTTCTTATCTCCCTCCATCGGAGGCACTTTCTCCACCATGATGTCACCGACTTTCACTTCACGCCCATGCGCTCCCTCACGATACCAACCCTTGTTCTCATTAATCAAGGCAAGGTCTTCACCTCTCACCATGGCATCGCCTTGCAACACGTCACGTCTGACAGTCTCGTCCTCTTCCAACGGAAGCAACCGTTCCTCGTCTTGTTGCTGACGCTGCTGCAACTCCTGTTCAAGTTCGGGATGCAGATGCAGGTCGATGCGCTCCTTGCTATTCAGTGTGTCCATCAGGATTTTGTCAGCAAAGTCGTCCTTGATGATGCCATTCAGCAGTTCCAAGCGTTGAACGACGGGCACTTCCTTGATGGAGTTGGAGGTGAGTTTCTTCAGTTCCTCATCTGTCAGGTCATACACCATGTCGGCATTGACGCTGTTCGACTGAATGGTCAGCGTCTTCGCATTCTCATCAATGATGATGCCATGCGATGCCAGACACTCCTGCCACTTCTCATTGGTGAAATAGACAGGCGAGGTAATCAGTTCCTTATAAGGCTTGGCTGGCTCCGTGCTTCTCGTGCGGCTGATGGAAGGCATTATGATTCCCTCCAAATCTTTCAGCACATCCTGTTGCTGAGGGCTATAACTCTGTTGCTGTCCCTTATAATAGAACCCATAACCGCCGCTCTGCAATTCGCCAGGCTTCATTCTGCCGTCCCAACGTTCAGGCACAATCGGGGCTTCGGGGAAGAACAATCGTCCTCCAACTCTGCGAAGATGGAATCCCTCCTGACTGCGTGGTGTCCAACCTAAAAAGGGTGGTGGCATATCGATGCGCCCCATCCGTCCATACTCGCCGATACCAACACGATAGCCGTGCAGCCCCATAGCTACACGACCGTTGGCATTGCGTGCATGAACGAAGTTCTTGGGCATATAGAAGTCGTTGCCCACAATGCCCGTAAAGGTATTGTAGGCTAACTTGTTGGCATGATTCGTACCCCAGTCGGTCAGAGCCAACATCTGCTTCTCGGTGATGTTATAGGTAAGCAGCGGACTGTCATGCCCTTGCACCACAAGCTGATAGCCGCTGCCATTACTCACCACATGAGCCTGCATACCATTGCGCATGAGCAAGTCACGCATCTCTGGTTGCAGGTCCATCTGTTGGGGATTCGTATTCTTTCTTATCGCCATACTTATTCTTCACTCTTCATTCTTCACTCTTCATTTATCATGCTTCACCGTTCTCTATTGCCTTCTCCAGTTCCTCATCTTTGTGATGGACAAACTGCTCCGCACTCTCTTCACAAATGCAGAGTCCGTTGTTCAGACAATAGCTCTCATATTCTTCCTGCCATTCAGCAGAATGATGGTTGACATACTCCAACCAACCGTACTCGCCGCTCTGTATCTTCTCGACGAGCACATCCTCTGGATAATATTTATTTGATGCCATATACTTATTATATTATGTGTAGATTATTTGTGCATGGAAAAAGAGGCGCGGTTGCGCTCTCCATTCTTCTTCTGCTCATTCCAAAGTTCTTCCGTGTATTCCTCTTCAGGCACATAGTCAAGATTACCGTCATCGCCCATTACCCAACAGCCATAGCACCCGAAGGTGTATTTGTCCCACTCTCGCTTGGTGTTCTCCTTCCACTTCTGACTGTCGCCTTGATTAATCCTTATGCCTCTTATCGTTCAGGTCAATACCCACCGTCACCTGTTCGTCCTCCATGATGAGCGTGAGCGGCTCACCCTTCTGCATCACGGTCAGTTCTGCCGAACTCAGTTTCAGTTCATCCTTCAGCACCTCCAAGTTGCGCCCGATGACAGGCGTAGGTACCGACATCACCTGATTGGTCTCCGTGTCAATCTGCACGAAAGCCTTGCTGCTCCTGCCATCAGCATCCTTAACATCGGCAAGGATAGCCTTTCCAGCCAGCAAGTCCTCCTGCTGTTCCTGAGTAAAAGCCTCCAATGGTGATTTCTCCAACTGCGGATAGAAGACCACATCCACCTTGCCGTCCTCCATACGGACCAACGCAAATCGGGTGCGGCTCTTCAATGTCTCGCCCTCATCATTATTCACCTGAATGGGCAGCAACGGTGAACGTCGTCCCTGACCAATATCTTCCAACGCCCACATGGGCAGGTCTTCAATCTTCTCTTGTGTGAGACCAAAACGAGCCAGTGTCTGATAAGGCACCTCGCTCTCTTCAAATCGTACTTGCTTCATACTTTAACTTTGAATTTGAAATTAAACTCATGCAAAGTTATATACCTATTCAGAGACAAGCAGAATTGCATAAGATAATGCGTGTTATTTTTGACGATTATTATTATTTGAGTTTGATTTCTGCTCAAAAATCAAACTCGATTGCTATATTATGTTACAATCTTCTTGTCTTCCCTTTGTTCTTTATGCCAGTCAAAGAATTGCTTGTTACTTTTGCACCATGAAACGATTTCTACTCATCACAATAGCAGCAATATTCTGTTCATCAGCAACAGTATGCGCTCAGTTCAATACCGTCACACAGACTAAGGTACACCGCAAGGCTGTGCCAAAAACGACGCAGTCCGCAACATCCGAACAACTGCCTCCGTGCTCGCCGCATCAGCGGCGAGACTCTCTTGCCTTTGCCCCATTACAAACCCAAACGGAGCAGACCGACCGCCACACGGCACTTGTCAGTCCACTCCGTCATATCTCTGTCACCAGCCCTTTCGGCTACCGCAGAGACCCATTTACAAAAAGAAAAGCCCTACACAACGGGCTTGATTTGAAGGCAAATTACGAACCCACATACGCCATGATGCACGGCGAGGTCATCAAGGTAGGCAAGGACAAACGTTCAGGCCTCTATGTCACCCTCCGTCACGGCGACTTCACCGTCAGCTATTGCCACCTCTCCCAAACTCTCGTCACCAAAGGCACCCACGTCCGTCCCGGCATCATCATCGCGCTGACAGGCAACAGTGGTCGCAGTACTGGTCCCCACCTGCACCTCACACTCAAAGACACAAAAAAAGGACGAGCCATCGACCCGTCCATTCTTCTCAATCTTATCAAGCATCCACTCTAATAGAACGCCTTGTCTTTTGTCGTTCACATCACCCCTTCCGCATTGCAATAATGTCTTAAATATCTAATCCTCAACAATTTCTATTCTTGAAAAACAAGTGTTTTATTCACGAATATAATATGATTTCGTGAAAGATGTCATAAGATGATACTAATATCTATGCTATTTGTCAATAAAGAACCCGTTTCTATGCAGATATTCTGAAACGGTTAGTGTTCCAATCCCTATCTGCTCACACAACAAAGGAAGTTTCTTGAACAACTTACCGTCATTCTGCTGCCTTGTTTCCTCCGTCATTACTTGCATCTCTTCCAGATGGATAGCGTCCGAGTGTCGTACATTCAGTGCATAAATGATAATCTTAGCATCACCTGTTTTAAGGTATTCTTCCTTTTGCTCTATGTATTCTTCTTCAGTCAGTTCCTGCTTCTTCAGTCTTACACAGAAATTGTTGTCTATCATGTTGCTGAATCTCTCTGGGGCACATGGAAATAGATCCTTTGTCGGAATGACCAATTTCTTGTCTTTGAGGAAAGGCATCTTTTCAACTGCAATTCCTTTGGAGGTGCGTTTTGATTCATCCAGAATCACATCAAGTAGCATCAAATCCTTGCGGGAGAACGCCTCTTCCAGGAATGAGTACAACTGTCCGTCCTTATCCAAGGGAAGATAATTCTTGGCAATCATCACCAATGAGCATGTATCAACAACTATCGCCATAACTCCCTCTCAAAATTTGCTGGTTTGACATTGAGTCTCGAACAGAAAGTGGTCTCGTTGACCACTCCATTGAAATAGGCATATTGCATGGTTTTCAAGAATAGCGGAGAAATGATGGGCTTTGGTGTTCGCCCGCCTCTCTTCTCAGAGTTTTTCAACTTTTCCTGTTCCTCTCTTCTTCTGTATTCCTCTGCCAATTCACTCTTGACATTGCTGTAGCTCGAATAGCTGATTTTCCTGTCGATATACATCCTTGTATATAAGGCAAGACGGCTAATGTGCGTCCGTGCACTGATAGCCTTGAAGAGGTCAATGCAGTAGTCGTTACGGGAATCTACACATGCTATGTTAGCAAGTGTTTCTGCTTCTTGTCCCATAATGAACTGATATGCAAAATCATTGCACCATCTTTCGACATCACTGTATGAAGTCTGTGCCGAGATGTCCATCATGTCCACCGACTCCACTTCTTCAATCCCCAATAGACAATGCCCCAATTCATGCGCCAGAGTGAATATTTCTCGCTTGTAATGCTTATGATGCTTAAGCACTATCACATTGGGCTTAAGGTAAAAACCGTCAATGTTGGTTTTCTCTTTCTTGTTCCATGTCTCTATGTATTCAAAGACAAAAATGCCATGATCGGCGATTTTTTCTATCATCTTCACAAGAAACTGCCTATGATTGACAGTTTCCCCGGGATAAAAAAAATCTCTTGCACGTACGGCTACTGTCTTAGGGTCATCTTGTAGGGTGTAGTGTTCTATGTCAAACTTCACATCCAGTTGCGACAGTTTGTTGTATGCATCCAAAGCGTTTTTCAGACTCTCGAATCGGTTTACAGTACGGATCGACTCCAAGTTCAGCTCTGTTCCGAATGAGGTCTTGCGGAAGAAGATACTGCTGCTTGCATTGGTTGACAACTTAGAATAGTCTTGAAAGAAACTGACTTCTTTGTCGAATATCTCACCTATACGCTTCAACACCCCCAAATCAATAGAATCTCCACTGATGTCTGCGGCTCCTGTTATCCGTTTCCTGCCTTTGTTCAGAAGAGACAACAAGTCATCCACCGACATCTTGTATAATGCCAGCAGGTATTCTAAACGTTTCTTGTTAATCTCTACTTTCATATCAGCCTCGATTGAACTATTGTTGTTTTGATGCAAATGCTTAGGCACAATTTTGCGTTGCAAAATTACACATTTTCACTTAAATGGGCGAATTTTCATGCTGAATATCACTGGAATTTATGTTTATTTTGCTAAATCGCTACATTTCGCCACCAAAAAGACACAAAAATAGGACGAATCATCGACCCGTCCTTTTGTTTTTAGCCTTTTTCGTTCTAACCACAGCCTGCAATGTTATTCATCAACTGGTTCATCACTCGCATGTCTCATTTCGTAAACTGTCCATAAGGCTAACACACATTCAATGGCTATCACGGTAATGGCCGCAGTCATGCCCCACCAGTGGGCAATAAGCATAAAGATGCCAGCCTCAATGCACAACGCAAAGAGGATGGTAACAATAAGTGATAATATTCTATTCATTCTACGGTAACTGATTTAGCAAGGTTTCTTGGCTGGTCAACATTCCTATCCTTGTTGATGGCGATGTAATAGGCCAGCAACTGCAATGGGACGGAAACAACGAGAGGTGTAAGGCATTCGGGTACGTCGGGCACTTCAAGGCAATGGTCGGCGATGTCCTTCATTGCGTCATTGCCCTTGGTAATGATGGCGACAACCGTACCGCCACGCGCCTTCACCTGCCTTACATTACTGATTATCTTGTCATACAGCGAGTCCGTTGGAGCAATGACCACCGTGGGCATCTCGCTATCTACAAGTGCAATCGGTCCATGCTTCATTTCCGCAGCAGGATAACCCTCCGCATGGATATAGGATATTTCTTTCAGCTTCAACGCACCTTCAAGGGCGGTGGGGTAGTTGTACCCACGACCGAGATAAAGGAAGTTGCGGGCATAGGTGTATATCTTCGACAAGTTCTTGATTTTGTCAGCAAGTCCCAACACATCTTTTATATACCTTAATTCCGCAACACTATTATAAATATAACTTTTTAAGTACCTGAGCAACAAAAGTTGCTCAGGATTTTGTCATGTCAGATTTTTCACCTATCTTAGTGTTGCAAATCAAAATATGTATCAAACCCGACAGACATGGCAAAGAAAGCAATAAAATCTGAGAAACTCACTCCTTTTGGAGGAATATTTGCAATGATGGAGCAATTTGACTCCACATTGTCATATGTAATTGACACAACCCTCGGTCTAAGATGCAGGCTGTATGGTTATCAATACAGCGAAATCATCCGTTCTCTCATGAGCATCTACTTCTGTGGCGGCTCATGTATTGAGGATGTCACAACTCATTTGATGCCCCATCTCTCGCTTCATCCGACACTTCGTACCTGCAGCTCTGACACTATCCTCAGAGCGATAAAGGAACTGACGCAGGAGAACATTTCATACACGTCAGATACGGGTAAGAACTACGATTTCAATACGGCTGACACCCTCAATACCTTACTGCTCAATTGTATGTGTGCAGCTGGTCAGCTGAAAGAGGGTGAGATGTATGATGTTGATTTCGACCACCAGTTCATAGAAACAGAGAAATATGATGCAAAGCATACATACAAGAAGTTCCTTGGTTATCGACCAGGTGTGGCGGTTATTGGAGATTTGATTGTCGGCATTGAGAACAGCGACGGCAACACAAACGTCCGTTTCCATCAGAAGGACACGCTGAAGAGATTCTTCGAAAGGTTTGAACAGAACAATCTTGTTATCAATCGTTTCAGAGCTGATTGCGGCTCGTGCTCTGAAGAGATCGTGGAAGAGGTTGCCACCCACTGCAAGACCTTCTATATCCGTGCCAACCGCTGTAGTTCGCTCTACAATGACCTCTTCGCTCTCAGAGGCTGGAAGAGGGGAGAAATCAACGGCATTGAGTTTGAGCTGAATTCCATTCTTGTAGAGAAGTGGAAAGGCAAGACATACCGGCTTGTGATTCAAAGGCGGAAACGGATGGACGGTGAGCTTGACCTCTGGGAAGGAGAATACACATACCGCTGCATCCTGACCAACGACTACGAGCCTTCCGTAAGAGAGATTGTCGAGTTCTATAACCTCCGCGGAGGAAAGGAGCGCATCTTCGATGACATGAACAATGGTTTCGGATGGTCCAGATTGCCCAAATCCTTCATGGCAGAGAACACAGTGTTCCTTCTTCTTACAGCACTTATCCGTAACTTCTACAAGGTCATTATCCAAAGACTTGACGTAAAGAGGTTCGGACCCAATAAAACAAGTCGCATAAAAGCGTTTGTCTTCAGATTTGTCTCTGTACCAGCCAAATGGATCAGAACATCAAGGTGGTATGTGCTGAATATCTATACCTGTAATAATGCTTACGCAGATGTATTCCAGACTGATTTTGGATGACGACTACAACTTATGGGTATGATACTGCGTATTGTCTCAAGTCGCATTGTGGGGTAAGGGGGTATTGTAGGCAGAAGTGGGTATTTCAGCCTCAATTTATCTAATAATTCAGTAATGAGAGAACGTGTACACGTAAATAGGACGATGAAGGACTTAGTTGCGGATTTGAGGCTTATGAAAAGCGTATTGCTTTCTCAATACATGCCGTTCCTCTTCGCTCAGCGACAGGAAATAGGCTTTCCATCCCGGACAGAAATTGATGTGCCATCGCCAAAAACGACCCAACAATGACTTGGGTGAACGGTCGTATCGCCGCCTCAGTGGGCACTGCTGACAGTTATGTTTCTTTTCCAATACTTTATCTATTTATCTTTCGTAAAACTCTCGTGGCAAAAATAAGGATTATTTTCAGTGATCAAGCACACAGTTCATTAAAAAAGAGAGGATTTGCTAAGATTCAGAATAACGACGAGCCATCGACCCCAACGGGAGTCGAACTTCAAGTAACCGCACATGATACAATGTGCGGGTCGAAGTGCCTTCCCAATCCACGACCCCAACGGAGGTCGAACCTTTCTACAGATTATATGGTTCGACCCCGTTGGGGTCGGATGTATAGGAGTCATCTGGCCATCCGCAAGTCTTTGACATTGCGGTTAACGGGGGTGAGACCCTTTTCAGGGTCTGTTTGTTTGCACACCTTCATTCTACATAAACGGCTAAATTCAAATATTAAAAGCGTTTACATATTGCAACGTATTTATCTGTTATGCTCCTATTAAATTGTTCTATATCCTTATACTTTTCAACTAAATCCTTTATCACAGGCGCATTTAAATCGACGTTTAGGGTATATTGAACAAAAGCACGTAGCATCTCATAATTATAATTTACTCAAGTTTCGGATTTAGGTTGAGAGGATAGATTTGGGCATAAAAAAGGCTTTGAGGATTTCCGTATGTCACGGAAATTTAGTAATTTAGAGGTGCCCAAACAACTAATTACAATCACTCAAAGCCATGAGCAAAATTACAAAAATTCCATCGGAGATCCGCAACTTTTTCACGGGAAAACGAATCAATCCCGCATTTTCCAAGTTTATGACCCTCCTTGAGGGGATGAGGATTTCAGACAAAGATCTCGGAGGGAAAAAACGTGAGAACTGTCAGCTTACCAACCTTCAACTTTTCCAGATCATATTGATTCTGCCGTTTATGGCCGTCCCGGGTTTTTCTCATTATGCCGGATCGTCAATCTCGAAACTGTTCGGGGGTAAGAAGGACCTACTCTATTCGTTTATGGCCAAGGACAATATAGACTAGCAACATCATCTGGCACATCGCCTGTCATCTCATCAAGGCCGTGACCATAAGGAAAGACTATCAAAAGAGCCATCTTCCGGCAGTGCTTATTGTGGATGATTCCGACCTGCCGAAGACCGGATTGAGGATGGAGTGTATTGGCAAGATATTCTCGCACGTGTTTCAGCGGTGCATTCTCGGCTACAAGCTGCTGGCCCTGTGCTGGAGCGACGGCCGCTCTCAATTTGTCGTGGACTTCTCGATTCACGGCGAGAGAGGGAAGGTCGATGGCAAGGAACAAGGTCTTACGGCCCGGCAGCGCGAGAGGCGCTACAACCGCAAGCGTGACAGAGACTGCCAGACCGAAAAACGCAAGGAAGAGTATTTCGTATCCAAGCTTGAGCGCCTGAAGAGCATGGTGAAGAGACCATTGGAGGATTGTTCGCCGATATATATGAAGGCGTACACGAGCTCACCGTCGTGGAAAAGATCTGGTCAATCATTATTGATGTAATAGCAATCGTGGCTGAGATTTTTACCATTGACGAGAACGAATTGATGGAGCAAATTATACGGGATAACCGCAGGTTCAAGGCCATGCAACTGATCGCTCAGACTGCATAAAACCTAAATCCGAAACTTGAGTAAAATACATAACTGTAATAATCTACTACTAATCTAAAATAAAGCGATTATAAGCTATCCTTTTCCCTGTGTTTGTTTTAAAGTTTTCACCTATACACTTTTTTATCTTTTCCTGTTCTTTTTCTTTATCCATAACCATTAAATTTTCAAGCAAATCAGCTTCCCATTGTATTTGAAAATCAAGTCCATTAATTTTAGATGGAGTATGGTGGTTGCCTATTATAAAGCATATTCTATCAATATTTTTGTTATAGCCTACCTTTTTTAATATTTCTTTCGCTACTGCTGGTCCTTCCTTTTCTTGATAGACACCATCAATCAATACTGCGTTAAATTAACATTTAATCGTCTGTAAATCAATAACTTATATTAAGAAATTCTTATGAAAACTTAACTATAAAAAGTTGGTCAAGTCGCTGATTTTCAGTAACTTTGCAAATCACGACAAACGCAAAATTATATGAATACAGGACTTGACCAATATATGGATATCTTTAAAGATGCAGTTGAAGATTCGGCTGCAAAGTTAACAAAAAGTTTCGAGAAAATACTCATCGAGGTGATAATTTTGTTCATGGTAATACCAAGAAAGATAAATTTCACCCAAATGGGGAGGTATGGCTCGCATGTTGAGCAAACCTATCGCAACGCATTCGGCTTAAAAAAGTCGAAAAGCATTGACTGGCTCAAACTTAATGTCTCACTTGCCAAGCGCTTCTTTGGTAAACAGGGAAGATGGGCTATTGCCATTGATCCCAGCTACATCAGCAAAGCTGGCAAGAAGACTCCACATATCGGTCGTTTTTGGTCGGGATGTGCACAGTCTGTTAAACATGGTCTCGAAATCATGGGTATTGGCCTCATTGATATTGATGCCAAAGACTGCATGATGTTAAAAGCACATCAGTCGCTAAGTAATAAAGAACTGAGTCTTAGAAACAAGACTATGGTAGATTTCTATATCAGCGTCATTAAGCGTTACCGCAAGGAACTTCTTAAACTCTCAACCCTCATAGTTGCAGATGCTTACTTCTCTACATTTGTTAATGGGATAAAAAGAAGGGTTCTCTTTGATAAGCCGCTTTCGTGACAATGCTTGTCTCTTTTATGTCTATGCTGGTCCACGTACTGGAAAACGTGGTCGCCCCAAGACCAAGGATGGCAAGATTAATATGAAGAATCTTGACCTCACTCGAATGGAGAAGAAGATGAAAGATATAGAAGGAACAGCTTATACTTTGATAGCCTATTCCAAGGCACTCAGGTGTAAAGTTAGACTTGTCATCTGGCAGATGCCGAATGGCAAGAAGAAACTATTCTTCTCTACAGACACCTCACTTTCGGGTGAAGAAGTACTTCTTTATAGAAACCAGATCGAATTTTGCTTTCGTGACGCCAAAGGCTATACTGGTCTTATGGACTGCCAGGCTCGCGATAAGTGGAAACTCGATTTTGCTTTCAATGCTTCGTTCACATCACTAAATGTTGCCAAGGTAACTATGAAGGAGATGGGAATGGAATATTCTATGTCTTCATTTAAGTCACTGATGACCAACATTTATCTGGTGAAACGAATTTTTAAAGCAAGCGGGTACGAACCGAACTTTAATTAGCAAGATTTTCAAAGATCATTAGCTGCTCACATTATTGAATTATTGATCAATAGAACCGTATTTTTTTTGTGCTTCAACCGCACCAATATCATGTAGTATAGCAGTAATACTGATGAATTCTTTTTCTTCCTCTCCGATATTTTCTCCGTTCATTATATCTTCTGCATTTTTCAAAACTTTAAGAGTATGCTCTATGCCAAAAGGTATTTCTTTGAATACTTCTTTCATCTCTATAATAATTTTTTCTTTAAACATAAATTGCCTCTATTTATTCTTTATAGGTGTTTTAGTTCTATCTATCCATTTTTTTATTGGCCGATACAATCAGCATCATGGGACGGCGCATTTCATCCTGCATCCCCGGAATATCCATCATGTTTTCCGGCGGCTGTGGCTCCACAATCTGATTTATTATAAAACCATTTGAAAGCAGCGTATTTAGATATGTGGTCAGTGTTCTATGATATTTTGTAACCTTTTCTCCCAAAAATACAGCTGTCCGTTTGCCCTCATAATAATAATTATCCACTGGAAAATGCAGTATTTCTCCTTTTTCGTTATAATGCCAGTCTTGTGTTCCATAGGCAGTAAAAACAGGATGTTCAACCGTAAAAACTAGCTTACCACCAGACTTCAGTATTCTATATATCTTTTTTACTAAAATCTCATAATCTGCTACATAGTGAAACGCAAGTGAACTTAATATTACATCAAAACTCTCCTCTGGGAATTCCACATCTTCTATAGCACAGCATTTATATTCAACCTGTGGAAAATGTGTTTTTTCTTTGGCTACCTCGAGCATTTTATGAGAAATATCAACACCTACAACAGAAGAAGCACCGTGTTCCATCGCATAAATACAGTGCCATCCATAGCCGCATCCTAAATCAAGCACACGCTTATCTTTAAAATCCGGCAGCAGCTTTCTCAATGTTTCCCATTCTCCTGCACCGGCTAGTCCCTGCTGTGAGCGACTCATTTGACTGTATTTTTGAAAAAATATATTATCATCATATTTGTTTTCTTTCATCTGAATTCCCCTTGTTTAAAAAGTTATTTATCTCCGTTGCAATTTTCTTCACTTCTTTATAAGGCTTCCCGGTCATATCATAGCATTCAAAAAGTGAAAGACCGAGTAATTCAAAAATATGATTAACCCTTTGGCGTATTTTTCAGGTTTATATTAAAAAGTTTCAAGCAGTTTTATAGCTTTCTTTTCGCCTATTCGAACGTGGTGGAAAGTACGCGAACATAAATTCCCGCGCCCCTATGCGCACGCAGTGCGCTCACGTGCCGAAGGCACATATCGCGCCAGAGGCATATCGCACGCGAATGAAATGTAGCGTATATCGCAAATCCGTGAGGATTTATATCGCTTTAGTTTGTCTGCTTCGTCAGACAAACTAAACTTTCCACGTGGCTGGAGAGGACAGATTGAGTACGTCCGTTCTCGGAAACATATCCACTTCGCTTTTGGCACTATCGGTATACGGGAACATATCCAATCTCTCTCAGGAATGTATACCATACTTTTAAAAGGCAGAATAGCATTTTAACTAATGCTACCCTACCTATAACTAAACATTTACAGTTGCATGTGGCCTATTGTTTTTAGCCGTTAAATATTTTATAACTATTAAATAGCGATACAAATTGTTCGAAACTAATATTGTTTATATCATATATTCTCGCATATTTTAAAGCTTTATTAAATTGATTTTTTGTAAACAGTTTTTCATACTCTTTGTTAACCCATTTCATTACAAAAGTTTCATATTTTTTTCTCTCTTTAAATGCCATTTTTGCTGGCTTTCTTTTTAATACAATTAATGCGCTATCCACTTTAGGTTTTGGATGGAAATAATACCTGGGAATTTTTGCTAATATAGAAATATCTACCTCTGCCATTAACAGCAATGCTAGTGATCTGTTTGTATCTAATAACATTTTAGCAAAACCATATTCTACTATTAAATAACTTATTGTGGCTGAACTTTCAAAAACAATTTTTCGAATTATATTTGTGCTTATGTTGTAAGGTATGCTGCCAAATATTTTATATGGATTGTGGCTAGGAAATGTAAATTTTAGTATATCATCATTTACTATTTGATAGTTAGGATAATTTAAGAGCTTATTACGAGTTACCTCACATAATTTAGAATCAATTTCTATCGCCGTAACAAAATTACATCTCTTTACCAATTCAGCAGTAAAATGACCTTTCCCTGCACCTATTTCAAAGATGTTATCTTTTTCATCTAAACTTATGCAATTCATTATTTTTTCTATGTGATATTTTGAAGTAATAAAATTTTGACTATCTTTTATATTTACTTTGTTCATTATAACCCCTCCTTAATTTATTTCATTAACAAACAGTTTTTATGTTTTCATTTGGATATAGTTTTTTCTTATCTGGTCCTATCATAGGATACACCTCTCTTTCATACTTTTATATATTTTCTATCGTGTTTTATATGATTCATTATTTTGATACCATAGCAAAGCATCCTTTTCTAGTTGCTTTACAAATGCATCCTTACCAGTGCAGTAGCCTTCAATATCCTCCGAGAATCGATAAGCCAGCTCCATCTTTAATTCACCATACTCTAAAGCGATGTCTGGATGTGTACGCAGAAAGTCCCTTACTGCTATATGCCTATTAATATCTTTGTGATTGCTTTGCTCAAAAATATGAATCTGGTGTGTCCTGTTATCGCCGCCTTTGCGGAAATATCTACGTCCTTCAATACCAAACTCACCCATACACTCATAACCAATCGCTACAAATTCTTTGTTATGCTTATCAACCAAACTAATATTTGTCACTACGGGCATTATATCAATGATTGATTTAGCGGCTAACCCTTTGACTGCTGTACTGCCAATATGGTAAACCTCCACCAATATATCCTTCAATATATTCTTTATCTTCTGTGATTCATTTTCATACTCTACTTCCCAAAAGGGGTCGTACGGAACTACTCGTATAAACAATATAAACCCTCCAATCTCATTCTCAACGAATAATATTTTTAGAAAAAAGTCTTTATACTTTTTAACAATGGAGCCGCCAGCCAGAACAGACTATACTGATCAGCGACTACCTTAAATTTAATGTTTCAGATTTATTTTCTTATCTCTAATTTCATAAACTACATCAGCTACATTTTCGAGTAAGCGTTTATCGTGGGTGATAAACACGATAGTTCCGGCATACTCCTTCATTAGTATTTCCAAAGCCTCTAAACTTGGTATGTCAAGGAAGTTACTGGGTTCATCCATTAGTAGGATGTTATATCTACCCATGAGCATTTTAGCTAGCAACAATTTTATAATTTCTCCACCGCTTAAAACAGATAAGCTTTTTCCAATATCGTTCTGTTTGAACCCCATAGATGCTAGCACTGAACGAATTTCTGATATATTGTAATCACAATCCTCCTGCATAAACTCCATGACATTCTGATTACTGTTGTACTTGTAACCATTCTGTGCAAAGTAACCTATTTTTGCCTTAGGTGAAATAGAAATTCCTTCTTCATGGTTTAAGATCATTTGGATTAAAGTTGTTTTTCCGGTTCCATTACCACCAGTTAACGCCACTTTTGCTCCTAGAGGAATTTGAAAAGATGCATTTTCAAACAGTGCCTTATCCCCAAATATTTTATTAATTTCCGTACCGACTATAGGGTATGGATTATGGAGCTCCAATGCTTTACTTTGCCTGAAACGAATTCTGCGAATGTCTTCCGGAGCTTCTACATTTCCTAAGGCTGCAATCCTGTGCTCTAGGGATTTAGCGGCATTATGCATCTTTTTCCTTACTTCCTATTGATTTTTGATGAGCTAAACGCCCTCCGCCTTCAGTACTTTTTTTCTTTGAAGCACCTTTCGCCTTCTGTTCTATTTTACGAGCCTGTTTTCGCTTTTCCTCCGCAGCCCTTTCCAATCGGGCACGTTCCGCAATAAATTGTTCGTATTCTGCAGCTTGGCTCTTGCGTTCTTCCTCTTTCTGACGAAGATAATCAGAATAGTTTCCCCAATACTCAGTGATTTTGCCATCTTTCAGTTCCCATATTTTATCTACTATTTCATCAAGAAAATAGCGGTCATGGCTAATAACTAACAGTGCACCTGTAAAATATTTTAGCTGTCCAATTAGAAAATCAATTCCTTCACGGTCTAAATGGCTCGTAGGTTCATCCGCTAAAATACCATGAACCTGTGCCGATAAGGCCTGTGCTATTTTAAGCCTTGTTTCTTCACCACCGCTCATGGTCTGTATATCTAATTGCTCAACACCGAGCTTGCCTACAAGTGCAAAATCTTTTTCCACCTGCAAAGTTACTTCGTCCAACTGGGGAATATAGGCAAGTTCACCCAGACGATTCATTTTACATCCTGGGGGAGTTAATTCTCCTAAAAGTACCCTGAGTAAAGTGCTTTTTCCAGCACCATTTGCTCCTACTAAACCAATACGGTCATAATCATATACTTCTAATTCATTTATATCTAAAACATCGCGTCCTTTGAATTCCACACGAATATCTTTTGCTTTTAATATCAATTCCATAACATTTCCTCCTGTCTATAATCGCATGTTTTCTTTTGCTTGTACGCAGGGAAAACCCTGCGATTTTAGCAGGAAGAATTACATGAAAATTAAATACATAAATATGGTCCCTCCTATGAATTTTGTTTTAAATCTAATTTTCTAACCTCAGTTATCATGGGGCAAGCTATGGCAATGCCAATAATTAAAACACCTGATAGTAAAAACCAATGATTTACACCGATTCTATCAGCAAAGAACCCAGATAGAATTAACCCAATTGGCATAGCAAGTGACATGATACTTCCGGTCAAAGAAAATACACGTCCTAAATATTCAGGCTTAATTTTCTCCTGAAAAAGAGCTGTTTGCACACCGCTGTAAAACGGAACCGAAAGCCCCATTATTGCACAGCAGACTACAAATATGAAAAATCCACTTTGGGGAAGTAATCCTGAAATGGTTAAGCTTATCCCCATCATAAAAATGGATGCCGTTATTAATAAGATTCGCTTTTGGTAATTCCCAAATAACCCTAATAATAGACCCCCTATCAACATACCAGAGGCATAAGCAATCTCCGTAATAGAAATATGCATCGGTGTACCATTAAAATATTCCATAGTGATTAAAGGATATAAAGCATTTATGGGCATATAAACAAACATATATAATGTTCCAACGAGTAATAAAGCAAATAATCCTTTATTTTGCCGTAGTACAGCCATTCCTTCTTTCATTTCTTGTATGAAATTTGGTTTCAAACTTTGCACTTGATCACCCAGCTTAGGAATACGTACAATTGCTACCGTAATAGATGCAATCACAGCACCCAATACATCGATGGCAATAATAGCATTTAGTCCCCAAACGGAGTATAAGAGTGCTGCAACCGCCGGACTAACAATATAGCTTATAGACTGCAAAGACTGACTATAGCCTGCACATTTCGTAAGCTGTTCTTCTGGTACTAAAAGTGGAGTAACCGCATTGAGAGCCGGGGTATGAAAAGCTGTTCCAATGCTACGGATGAACAATACTACCATAACCATCCAGATAGGTAACTCCATATACAATGCAACAATAGCTAGCACGGCCCCAGCTGCTGCGATAATTAAATCAGCACCAATCATTATCTTCTTCCTATCATGACGATCCACTAATACACCAATGGCTGGTCCAAAGACCGCATAGGGTAAAAAACCTACAAGTGAAGCCATAGACAAGACCATCGCAGATCCTGTTTTTTCTGTAAGGTAAAAAATAATCGCCATTTGCAGGATGGCACTAGTGATTAATGATACTGCCTGCCCTGCCCATATTGTATAAAACTTAAGTTTCCAATTGTTGTATTTTTCCATTTATATTATCTCCCTTAATTCCGCAACACTTTGATTTAACTTTATTTATAAGTTCCTGAGCAACAATAAGTTGCCTAGGATTTTGCCGTGTCAGATTTTTCACTTATCTTAGTGTTGCAATTAGAAAACAAGCGAAAATCGTAACAAGGCGCTGCATAGGTACAAATAAAATTCGAAAAACTCACACCTTTTGGAGGAATTTTTTCAATCATGGAGAAATTTGACTCCATGCTTTCACCCGTTATCGACTCAACACTGGGTCAGAGATGCCGCAGTATCATCGGATATCAGTTCAGCGAGATAGTCCGTTCGCTGATGAGCGTTTATTTCTGTGGCGGCTCATGCGTGGAAGATGTAACGTCACAACTGATGCGCCATCTCTCGTATCATCCTACCCTTCGTACATGCAGCTCTGATACCATCCTCAGAGCCATCAAGGAACTGACACAGGAAAACATCTCCTATACTTCCGACCAAGGCAAGACCTATGATTTCAATACTGCAGACAAACTCAACACATTGCTTATAAACGCTTTGGTTTCTACAGGCGAGTTGAAGGAAATTGAGGAATACGATGTTGACTTTGACCATCAGTTTCTTGAAACGGAGAAGTATGATGCAAAACCGACCTACAAAAAGTTCCTCGGCTACAGGCCTGGCGTATATGTTATCGGTGACAAGATAGTCTATATCGAGAACAGCGATGGCAACACGAATGTGCGTTTTCATCAGGCAGACACCCATAAGAGATTCTTCGCTCTTCTGGAATCCCAGAACATCCGTGTAAATCGCTTCAGGGCAGACTGCGGTTCCTGCTCGAAGGAAATCGTCAGTGAGATAGAGAAGCATTGCAAACTTTTCTACATCCGTGCCAACCGATGCAGTTCGCTCTACAATGACATCTTTGCTCTGAGAGGATGGAAGACGGAGGAGATTAACGGCATCCAGTTCGAACTCAATTCCATTCTCGTTGAGAAATGGGAAGGCAAGTGCTATCGTCTTGTCATCCAGAGACAAAGACGCAACAGCGGCGACCTTGACCTGTGGGAAGGCGAATACACTTACCGTTGTATTCTGACCAACGATTACAAGTCATCGACAAGGGACATTGTTGAATTCTACAATCTGCGTGGCGGCAAGGAACGTATCTTTGACGACATGAACAACGGATTCGGTTGGAGCAGGCTCCCCAAGTCATTCATGGCGGAGAATACTGTCTTTCTTCTGCTTACTGCATTGATACACAATTTCTACAAAACCATCATGAGCAGGCTTGACACCAAGGCTTTTGGGCTCAAGAAAACGAGTCGCATAAAGGCTTTTGTCTTCAGATTCATCTCCGTACCTGCCAAGTGGATCATGACTGCAAGGCAATACGTGCTGAATATCTACACAGAGAACCGCGCTTATGCAAAACCCTTCAAAACAGAATTCGGATAAGAATCCTTTCTTTCCGGTTAGAATATGCGTATTGCCTCAAGTCGCATTGTGGGGTAAGGGGAAGGTATGCACAAATCGGACAAAATTCACGCTCATACTATCATGATGCATAGTGTTCAAGCTCTTTACTGCAATTGAGATTGCCATTGAGATTGCTTGCGGATTTTAGGATATATAGGGGCATGTTCTTCAACTCCCGGACAATCCTCTCTACGGTTGCATCATCCACAGTACCACGCATCTGTCCCACGCAGAGGGCAAGCAGCATCAGCACCGTTACCTGTCCTGTAAAAGCCTTGGTAGAAGCCACACCTATCTCAGGTCCTACATGGATGTATGTCCCGGAATCCGTATTTCTTGGGATAGAGGCACCCACGACGTTGCAGATGCCATACACAAAAGCCCCCTTGCTCCGTGCCAACTGTATGGCGGCAACGGTTCCGAGCGGTCATACTTCCTTTGTAACTCCATACACTTCTCAAAGGAGAAGTCGGATGCCTCAAAAAGAGGCTGGATAAGGTGGGCGCATTCGTTCAGCAGTCCCTTGACGATGTGGATGTTCATCTCGTGGCAGTTTCGGCAAATTGCACTGTTGCAGTTGATATACCGATGACTGTTGATGAAGTCATCCACATAGCGGTCATACCGCTTGCCATTCAAAATCACATCCTGAAGATAGAGTTCTCTCGCTTCTAAGAGTAACTCAAACAATTCTTCTGCTACATCCTGTTCGGTAGCGAAGTGGGTCAGGTGTTGCTTCTCTTCAAAAAAAGAGAAGACTTTTAATTTGTTTTTGCATACTAAATTACTTATTTATAAGTTTATGACGACTGAAATATAAAAATTACACAACATGGTTCAGTATTAGGTTATAATTCTTGTAAAGTTACATTCCTCCTCCCAACGCATGGTAAAGTTTAATTATACTTTGTATGCGTTCAAAACGAGTTTGTAACTGTTGCACTTCCGCTTCGAGAAGAGACTGTTTGGCGGTCAGCACTTCCAGATAGGTGGTATTGGAATGACGCATCAGCGATTCTGTCTTTCGCACAGCGTCGCATAATGTTTCAACCTGCCGAGCATTGATTTCAATTTGCGATTTTGCCGTCTGCCATGCGGTCAGAGCATCGTTCACTTCCTTTCCTGCGTTCAGTAATGATTGCCGGAACAACAGTTTGGCTTCTTCCTGACGGCTTTTGGCTATCTTCAAGTTGGCGATGTTTACGCCCCGGTTGAATAACGGCTGTGTCAGGGAACCGATGGCATTAAGTAACCATTGTCCGGGATTTACGATTACGCCACCGCCGTTATTAGTCCATCCAAGAATTCCCGAGAGGGTAATATTGGGATAGAAGGCGGCACGGGCCGCATTGGTGGCGTAGAATGCTTGCGCCAGTTCCATTTCAGCCTGACGCACGTCGGGACGGTTGGAAAGCAGTTGCAAAGGGACTCCGATCGAGACAGTATCGGGGAAAGCAGCCTCGGCCAGATCACTTCGTCCAATCGAGTGTGACGGCATGGCAAGTATCGCAGACAGGGCGTTTTCTGTTTCGGAAATACTCTTGCGTATGGATAACAGGGATGCTTCGAGTCGCATCACGTTCGCCTTTGCCTGCAATACGCCAGCCTCGTTTGATTTCCCCACTTTTTCAACGCTTCAAGAGTGCGTACGGTAGTCCGCCAGTTCTCCAAAGTCCGGTTACTTATTGTCATTTGTGCGTCAAGCATGGCAAGGGTGTAGTAACTGTCTGCAATAGTGGCGACAAGCTGTGTCTGTACGGCCTGTAGGCAGGCTTCCTTGTAATGCGGCGGCTGCGCCACGCTTTGCCGCCGTAAGTTTGCCGAAGATGTCCAGTTCCCAGCTTGCCGACGCTCCCACATTATATGTCTTTGCCGTTGCTCCGTCATGTTTATTGGCATTACCTTCGGCAGTCAGTCCCAGTGATGGAAGATATGATAGTCTGGCAGTCATCAGGACGGCTTCTGCCGCTTCCACGCGTAACCGTGCCACATTGAGGTCTGCGTTCCGTTCAAGTCCGGTTTCAATCAAGGACTGGAGTTTCGGGTCGGTAAACATTTCCCGCCACGACAGGGACGCGATGGTCATTGTATCAATGTCCGCCGATGTCCCGATACAGATTCTCCGTTGAGAGGTCAGGGCGATGATACCTGTATGTGCCACAGCCGGCAAGCATCCATCCCGACAATATGATATATATTACTGTCTTCTTCATTTAATTATGCTTAACACGTTCTTGGATATATTGGAATACAATAAACAATGACGGCACAAGGAACAACAGAGCCAAAGTACCTACAATCATTCCACCGATTACACCTGTGGCAAGCGAACGGCTGCCGTTGGCACCCACTCCGTGCGCCATCATCAGCGGGACAAGACCGAACACCATGGACAACACAGTCATCAATATGGGGCGCAGGCGGACTTTTGCCGCACTGTATGCCGCCTGTGCCAGCGTCATGCCTTCCGACCGCCGTTTACCGGCGTATTCGGTAAGCAGGATCGCTGTCTTGGCAAGCAGGCCTATAATCATGATAAGTCCGGTCTGCATGTAGATGTTGTTCTCCAGACCGAAGAGCCACGCAAACAGGAAACTGCCCATCAGTCCGCAAGGCACCGACAACAGAACCGCGAAGGGTATGAACACGCTCTCATACAAGGCGCACAGAATCAGATAGACCAGAACCATGCAGAGCAGGAATATAAGCGTGGCATTGTTGGTCGTCTTGCTTTCCTCACGCGAAATGCCGCCAAACTCGTATGTGTAATTTGACGGAAGCACTTCACGTGCCGTCTCGCCGATGGCTTCGAGCACCTGCCCCGAACTGTAGCCCTGAGCCGGAGACCCGCTAATCGAGATGGCGTTGAACAGGTTGAAACGGGTGAGGTCTGACGGGCCGTTGGTCTTGGTCAGGCGCACGAACCGGCTCAAAGGCGACATGCCGCCATCGGTGGCACGCACATACATGTGGTGCAGGGATTCCGCATTCACACGATATTCCGCCGGAGCCTGCATGGTCACATGGTAGAGCTTGGAGAACCGGTTGAAGTCGGAAACATATTGTCCGGTATAATAGCCCGACAATGTGGAAAGCACATCTGCGGGCGACACACCCGACTGTTCGCATTTGGCGGCATCGATATCCACCCAGTATTGCGGATAATCCGTGGCAAAGGAGGAATAGACTTCGCCGATTTCGGGTCGCTGCGACAAGGCTTCGACAAACTTGTCTGCCTCTTCCTTGAAGGCGGCGATGTTTCCGCCCGCCTTGTCCTGCAAATAAAGCTCGAAACCGTTTCCCATGCCGTACCCGGCAATCATCGGAGGCGACATGGCGAACACCGTGGCATCGGGAATATCCGAAGTGGCGGCATAAATCTTTCCGATGACATCATTGACCGACTGCCCCTCTCCCTTACGCTGCTCCCAGTCTTTGAGTGTCACGAAATACATCGCCTGCGAGGGACCGGAACCGCTGAAAGAGAAACCGGCGACCGCACCGCTGTATTCAATCTCGCCGATGCTGTCGAGACGGCTGTTGATACGCTCCATCACCTTACTTGTCTGAGCCATGGATGTGCCGGGCTTCGTGTTCATGCTCACCATGACCGTCCCGGTGTCCTCTTCGGGAATAAGTCCCGTCTTTGTGACATTGACCAGCAGCACCAGCAACCCGAAAGAAATGCCTATGATGCTCCACAACAGCCATCGGCGATGGATAATGAACATCACTCCACGTACATAGCGTCGGCTCAGACGGTCGAAGACGGCATTGAACGCTTTACGGAAACGGGCTGCAAAATTGTTCTTGGTGTTGCCCTGCTCATCGATATAGGGTTTCAGCAGCAGCGCGCAAAGTGCCGGTGAGAGTGTGAAGGCATTGACTGCCGAGATTCCCACGGCAACAGCCATCGTGATACCGAACTGCGTGTAGAACGCTCCCGAAGTCCCGCCCATCATGGCAACGGGGAAAAACACTGCCATAAAGATGATGGTAGAGGTCAGGATAGCCGACGAAACGCCTTTCATGGCATCATCAGCCGCGAGAACCGCAGACTGATAGCCCTCGTCGAACTTCGCCTGCACCGCTTCCACCACCACAATGGCATCATCGACCACAGTTCCGATGGCAAGCACAAGCGCGAACAGGGTGAGCAGGTTGACGGAGAAGCCGATCATGGACATCACGGCGAACGTACCGATAATGGAGACGAAAATGGATATCGTAGGAATAAGCGTGGACTTAATATCTTGCAAAAATACATATACCACCACGATAACCAGAAGTATCGCTTCAATAAGTGTCCGGATAACAGAATTGATGGAAGCATACAGGAACTTGTTGGTATCGGTAAGCACCACGAATTCCGTCCCTTCGGGCAAGTCCCGGCTGAGGTCGTCAAGCACTTCGTGAATCTCCTTGATGGTGCTTGAAGCATTGGACCCGGCTTTCTGGTTGATGAGCATCATGGCTGCCGGATGCCCGTTCACTTCGGAGGAATAGTTGTAGTATTCATCGCCCAGTTCCACATCGGCAACCTCCTTCAGCCGAAGCACATTGCCGCCCGGCAGTGACTTGATGACCAACTCACCGAACTCTTCCGCGCCGGACAAGCGTCCGCGGTATTTCATCGTGTATTCATTGGCGGTAGGATGATTGGCACCGAAGGAGCCGGTGGCGGCCTCGATGTTCTGTCGTGCGAGTACGGTGGATATGTCATCGGGGATAAGCCCGTATTGCGCCATCTTGTCGGGACGCAGCCAAAGTCGCATGCTGTAGTTGGAACCGAACAACTGTGCCTTTCCCACGCCGCTGATACGTTTCAGCCTCGGCTCGACATTGATTTTCAAGTAATTGTTCAGGAAGGTCTGGTCGAAGCGGTCATCGGGCGAATAGAGCGCGAAAGTCATCAGTTCGGCATTCTGCTGCTTTTCAGTGGTGACACCGGTCTTGGTGGCTTCCGCCGGAAGCTGGCTCAGCGCGCCGTTCACGCGGTTCTGCACGTTTACCGCCGCCATGTCCGCGTTGGTTCCCTGCTTGAAATAGATGTTGATGGAAGCATCGCCCGTATTCGATGCCGTGGAAGTCATATAGGTCATGTCTTCCACGCCGTTGATGGCTTCTTCCAGAGGGGTTATCACTGCCTTCTGCACAGTTTCAGCGTTTGCTCCAGGATAAGTTGCGAATACGTTGATGGTCGGAGGTGCGATGTCGGGGTATTGTTCCACCGGCAAGGAAAACATGGAAATCATGCCCAACAGTACAATCACCACCGAGATAACGCCCGAAAACACCGGGCGGTCTATAAAAAATCGCAGGTTCATTTCGTTTCGTTTTTAGGGGTTATGCTCATGCCTTCTCTCACCAGTCCCACGCCTTCGGCGACAATGGTGTCACCGACCGAAAGACCTTCTTTTACGATAAACCGGTTGCCGTCGTTCAGGCGGTCCACCGTGAGATAGGCGGCTTCCGCCTGTCCGTTTTTCAGACGGTAAGCGATAATCTTGTCCTGCAGTTCCACGGTGGCGGTCATGGGAATGGTTACGGCCTCCGTTTTCGGGTTTTGAAGGATGACATTGCCGATGCTGCCACTCAACAGTTCGCGGTCGGGATTGGGGAACAGGGCTTTGATTTGTACCGTTCCGGTAACAGGATCCACCACGCCGCTTACGGTTTCAATACGTCCTTTCGCCTTGTACAGGCTGCCGTCGTTGAGTTGCAGGCCCACTTCCGGCGTCCCGGCTATCATGCTGTCAATCGAGCCATAGCGAGCCGAATATCGCCGTAGCATATTCTCCGAAATGGAGAAATAGGCATACATCTCCGCATTGTCGGACACGACCGTGAAAGGCTGTGCCATATTGGGACCGACAAGCGCACCGATGCGATAGGGCAATGTGCCTACTACTCCGTTGCTCGGGCTTTTGATTTCCGTATAGGAGAGATTGTTGCGTGCATCCGATTCTTGTGCCTTTGCCTGTTCGAGTTCAGCACACGCCACTGCCAGTTGGTTCCGGGCGAGAGAAAGCTCGTAGTCGGATATGACCTTCTCGTCAAACAATGCCTGCTTGCCCCGCAGCTCGATTCTTGCCGTTTCCACTTTTGCCTGTGCCGCGCTGACATTGGCCTGCGCCGTGCGTAATGCCGCCCGATAGGGCACTTGGTCAATTACAGCCAATACTTGACCGGTCTTCACCCGTTCACCCTCTTTCACTTTCAGACGGATAATGCGCCCGGATATTTGCGGCAGGATGTCCACATCCTGCCGTCCGCGTATGGCGGCGGAATAGGACTCGGAGATTTCCACCGGACTTGCCGCGACCTTTATGACCCGATAACTCTGCACCGCATCCTGCTTGCCGTCCGCCTGCCTGCATCCGGTCGGCAGGAACAGCATGAGAGCAAATGCGGCGAAATTCGTGATAATGAATTGCTTGTTCATATTTTCTTCTTGTTTTGTATTAATTCATAATAGGTTTGGTGTGTCACCACTGACGGATGGTATTCCACTCTTTTTCGAGAATGGCATAAACACAGGTATCTTCATATTTTGGGGAGCCGTCAGGATTGTTTACGAATGTCACAAACTCTTTGAAACATCCTTCGCGGCGCATACCAAGACGTTCGCATAAGCGTTTGGAGCGGATATTGTCATCTTCCACAAATCCATAGATACGCCGTGCGCCCGCCTCTCGGAAAAGATAATCCAACAATCCGGCTGCCGCTTCACAAGCGAATCCTTTGCCTTCAAAACGTTTGTTGAAATGCCACCCCACATTATAAGTGTCTTCATTCTCACGCAAAGCGAACACGTCACCGATAATAAAGTCATCTTTTTTCAGACTCACCGCATAGCGCAGCATGTCTTTCGGGGAATACTGCATATATGCCCATGCCGCCTCTCTGGAACAAAGGCGGTCTCCGGCAAAGCAATTCACACGCGGATGGGAAAGATACTCCAACAACCCTTCGGCATCCTTCTGTTTGAAATTTCGAATGATAATTCGTTCGGTTTCGATATATATTTCCTTGTAATAATAAAATGGTATGAGTACGCCCAAAGTAGCGAAGGCAAGCATGGCATAGAGATACTGGTGGAACCAGATGAAGGTCATCCCGTAGAACAGGAAGGCAATGCTGCACAGCCCAGAGGCCAGTCCGTCGATGCCGTCGATGAGGTTGATGGCATTGATGATGAAAACCGTAACGAAAACGGTGAGAGGGATGCTAATCCACGACGGCATGGAATGGATGAACAGCATTCCGTGAAGGTCGGACAGTTCCACTCCGCCAGCCACCAGCATGATGCCGCAGACTATCTGGATAAAGAACTTGGCACGGTAGCGCACACCGATAAGGTCATCGGCAATGCCGACAAGGTACAACATGATGATGGCGCAGAAGGCGTATGCCAATGGCAACGCTTCTGCGCCTATTTCCTTAAGCAGCTCATCATGTCCGGTTGAGACATTGACCGCCAAAAGCAGGACAAAGGAGAAGAACACTACGGGCTTGAAGGCCATACCGCCAAGGCGAGGCACTACACACTGATGTATCTTCCGCTCGTCCGGCTCGTCGAACAGTCGCCTGCGGAAGGCGATGAGCAGAATCTGCGGTATCACGATTCCTGCGAAAAACACGCACAGGAAGAATACCGACAGGATGTTGACAATCCAAATTAAACTCATTCTCTATCTAACTTTAATAGGCCGTTTGTGTCGGTCTGTCCTGTACTAATCCCTCTGTATCAATCAATTCGGGGGGGGTAATTCGTGTTTCCATAATCTCAGTCTATGATTTGAATATATTCCGGCTTCACCTCAGCTGAAACCGCCAGTAGGTCGGGAATAATGACGACAAGCTGCCGACCTCTCTTTTTTGCCACTTTTATGAAGTAGCCCTCCACCTGGTCGAACGGTCCGCCATGTACCCTTACTCTTTTACCTTTTCAATGTTGATTTTATCTTTTTCCTTGTTGATTTCGCTGATTTTGTAGAAGTGTACCTCTTCATCTGCCTGCTTGCACACCTTGATGAAGTTGGTCATGTCTTCATCAGGTACAGTCAGATAGACAAGTTCTCCGCCACTTTTCCATGTGACAAACTGTAGGTCGTAATAATAATTGTGTTTGAAATCAACAATCTTCTGATGACTTGCATGCACAAACACCAGACTATGGATGACGGGTACCATGAAAAAGACTTTCTTGCCCTTGACAGTGCGAAGGACTTTCTGCTTGGGTATGAAATACTCTAAGCCATACGTTTCATTAGAGAGCCGATCTTCGGCAGTATTCTCGTTCTTGTAGGCCCGCATGACATACCACAGTATCTTATCCTTGTCCAATACATTCACCATACTGTTTTGACATGTGTTTTTTGAGAAAAGAACGTACTCATGGTTCATCCCGATATGCGTATCGGTCTGTATATCAGCAACTTTCTATGTGTTTCAACTACAATAGTCATCTATTCTCATCTTTCTGAGTCCACCCCCTGCAAAGCCCCTCTTTACGACATAAAAATTCGGTCGGAAAAGGTATGCAAAAGATGTTTCTCTCTTTAAGAGAAATATCGTTTTGCTAAACAGTTGATATTGAGGTATCATTTTATCGTAAAAGACATATTTGCTCAACAATTGCTTGACGGAAATCAACAAATTTTAGCATTTTGTAAAAGTCGCTATATAATTTGGTGAATTGGAGTTATTTTCATATTTTGCATCCCGAAGAGTTTCTCTTAAAGAGAAACACCTTTTGCTCAACAATCCCCGACTTTTTATTATAGTTGCGGTATCACACCGCAATACAATAGTTATAAATATTGAAATAAAGGTGCAGTGAGACGCTGCACCTCCTAAAGAGAATTGATGATGAGATTGTTGGCGTTGTCAACGACAGAGGTGTCCAATGAGGAGAGGTATATCTGTGTGGTTTTCTCGGAGTCATGCCCCAATGCCTCGCTGATAGTAGATACGGGCACGTTCTTGCTCTTGGCTATGCTTGCCCAGGAGTGGCGGGCTACGTAGGTGGTCAGGGGTACGGACAGGCCTATCATTTCTCCGATTTTCTTCAACTGCTTGGTGATACGGCTATAGGCATTCTTGTACTGTCTCCAGAATATGGCTCCCTCTCCTTTTGCTATAGGGAGCAGGTAGGGAGAATCATCTGTTTTGTACTTCGCCACTATCTCCTGCATGGCAGGTTCCCATTTGATGTGCAACTGTTGTGAGGTCTTCTGACGGCGGTAAATGAGCGTACTGCCATGCAGATTGCTTGGTGTAAGTTGTGCCATATCGATGAACGACATCCCACGGGTATAGAAACTGAACAGGAACATATCCCTTGCAAGCTCCAAACGGGGGTTCAGACTCAAGTCCAGCTCTTTCAGTTGCTTGATGATTTCCAAGGGAGTGCCCGCTTGACGGTCTTGTCGATGCCTATATACATGCTTGAACGGTGAGGAAGAGATGACCAGTCCGTCATCTACGGCATGATTGTAGATGGTGCGCAGGTTGCGGATGTAGAAAGAGGTGGTGTTGCGGCACAGTCCGCTGTCTTTCAGCCACTGTTCATAGCCTTGTATCGTTGTCCCATCGACTTCCTCCAATGGCACATCGCCTCCTTTCAGGTAACGCTGGAGGCTGTTGAGGGTGGTTTTGTACCTTGCTACCATCCGCTTCTTGCCGATGCGTCTCAGTTTTTCGTTCAACTCCAGCGTATAGCCGATAATGCCATGTAATTCTTTTCCCTCATGGAAGTTGTCAACGACGGTGTCTGCTGTATATGACTGCCCTTCCTTGTCCAACCGTGCAATGACCAACAGCAGTTTCTTCCTGTCAGCATCCAATGTATCTTTCAAGGAAAGAAGATAGGCTTGACGTTGTGGAGTGACGGAAGTTGGCAAAATGATGTTTGAATGGTCCGCATCCCACTCTGAGGAATAGATTCTGTACTCTGTATGGATCTGACGTGCCACACGATTGTGTATCACCTGATAATACAGGCGACCCTCTTTCTCTTGAACAGATGATGTTCTGAACTTTAATTTGATGGATGCCATAATGCTCTGACTTTAACATTGAAATTGCAATTATTACCTTTATATATAATATAAGTGACAGACAAACAGGTATAGGAGGGATGGTGCCTCACCGCTCGGCATACAACAGCTGATATTCCACCCACCTCCGTTTCCTAATGGATGCCACTGCTTTTCCCCTCCATTTGCAATAGCTCAGATAGAGTGGCAGGATGTCCCTGTCGCCACGTTCCAATCGGGTGAGCAGGGACGCTTTCGGGTATCGTCCATTGCCTAACAACTTGGCTGGTCCAATCTGGTACGAGAGGGTGGCAAGCAGATAAGCATCCCTGCCATAACGGGCATATAGGCGCAGGTGCCGGAGGAGGTCTGTCCGTAACAGCAAATCTGCACGCTGACGTGTCAGTGTTTTCGGGAAACGCTCTCCCTTCTGTAGCTGGTGACCATAGCCCACATAGCCCGGTGTGGTCTTTGGGTCGTGCCAACCCTCGAAGTGTTTGGTAATGGCTACCATCCGTTCAAACAGTGCCCTGTCAATGGTTTGGCTTTGACAGGGCACGCTACAGATGGCCAACATGCTCAATAGTACGATGATGTATCTTCTCATTACATTATTTTATATAGGAGGTGCGATGTCTCACCGCACTCTAATCAATATCACTACATCATAGTGCGGAACTGCTGAATCTCTTTAATCATGGCTTTCACGTCCTCCCCAACCTGAACGAAGTTCTTGTAGAGGATGCGCTCTCGCTCTTCTTTCGACTTGAACTTATAGAACTTAGGGAGAGGGACATACTCCGATTCCTCCTTCTTTATTTCCGTCATATCGAAGTCGGTCTTGCAGTAGAACTTGGATGTCTTGAACTCCTCGCTCTCCTGGATGTTCATGCTTCCGTTCATCCCGGTCTTGGTGACTACGAAGTCACGGGCGGTCTGTCCACATATCCAACCTGTGGGCATATCGGAGATTTTGCTTGCAGGCACCAGGCTGTCCATATTCTCATTGAGGTTGATGGAGGTCTTGTCACGGTCGATGGTCACGCCCTTTTTGAGTTGCACTACTTTACCGAAGATGTCACTCGACAGCCATTCGAGGGTTTCCTTGGCTCTTGCCGAACCGCTCACCACATTGCCCACGGTGGTGATGATTTTCTGCATACCCACCTTGCCATAATCGGCTTCCAACTGCGGAAGTTCCTGAAAGCCAAGTGCCACGCTCACCTTGTTGCTTCGGGCTGTGCCTATCAGTCGGTCTATCTTGTGGAAATACAAGGTCGGCAACTCATCGACGATGATGCTGACAGGAACGTTCTTGCCCTGTCCTGTATTCACCCTCGTTACAAGGCGGTTGAGAATCAAGGCATTCAGTGCACCGATGATGCTCTCCATCTCGGGGTCGTTGGCAATGAGCAGATAACTTGGATTCTTCGGGTCACTGACCTTCAGGTCGAAGTCATCGCCGTCCTTGTGGAATATCCAGTAAGATTCCTTGGTGGCGAGACGGGAGGTATAGACACGTAGCGTGCCAATCATACCTTCCAACTGCTCCATGGCTTTGTTGGCAAAGGCAGTCTGGAACGGGCCAAGCAAGGGGGCTACCTCGTTGTCGGTCTGAAGTACCTCGAAGATGGTCTGATAACTCTCATTGAGGAACGATAGGATATGTGGCATGTCGCTGTACTTGCCCAACCAATAAGCGGGCTGCACCTCCGCGCCCGAATGGTCGAACACCCGTCCTGTGGGTATCAGCCTTTTCGTCTTTGGGTCTTCACGCCGCTCGGCAATCAGCATCTTTCCGTCCTTGTCGTAGGGCTCCTTGCCGTAGTTGCAGAAGAAATAGATGCAGGCGGCAAGGAAGTTGACGGCAGAGGTCTGGAAGAACTGGTCGCTGCCACCGCCGCCTTCCTTCTTGCCTTTTTGCAGGGATTCAAGCAGGGTCTCGGCGGTCTCGCTCGCTGCGGCAAGGTTGTTGATGTACTTCAACTGGATGGGGTTCACACGGCGCGAATACTCCACATCCACAAAGTTGATGATGTTGAACTTCATGCCATGGGGCATCTTGCTGTCCTTGGCATTCTTGTTCTTCAAGTAATGATAGTAGAGTTTGGTGGCGAGAGTGGGAAACTTATAGTCGTACACCACCATGGCAAAGCCCTTCTCGCTGTGCTGCCTGATAAACGGCTCGATGATGGAGAAGGTCTTACCAGAACCAGGAGTACCCACAACCCATGTGCCACGGAACGGATTGACGATGTTCACCCATCCCTTGCGGAACTTGCCCTTGTAATAATAGCGCATAGGGATGTTCACGCTGTACTTGTTCTCCTGCAACTCCCTGCATTGCTCAAAGCTCTCATTCTCGAAGTTGAAGCGGTCTTTCAGCAGCCCTTCCTTCAGGAACTTAGAGATATTGTCGAGGGCGATATGCACCAATACGACACCGACGATGGAAGTGAGCATATAGAGCCAAGTGTTCAAACGGAGGGTATAGAAACAGGGCATTATCGAATGACCGAACAGCCATACGGACTGCACAATCAGCAGCACTCCCGACAGCAGCGGATAGAGCACCTGCCTGCGAGCGTCAAACTCCAGATGCTTCTTGTTGCGCGTTCCCACACAGGTGATACATATCAGCAGGAACGTAGCCACCTTGCTATACACGAGGTTGCCGTCATGGTAAATCATCCACCGCTTGATGCGAGTGTGGATATCCGTCACTACGCCGCCCAAGAAGTCCAACTGCTCCGGCTCCAGTGCGTAGGCGAAGAACTCCATCAGGATGGAGACATAAATCACCGCCCTGAATATCTTGTAAAAACCCTGTAACTCTTTGCTTTCTTCCATTTACTTTACGATGATGTTGGGTGATAATGAGAAAAGATGAAGGATGCCACGGTGGACACCCTCCAATCCTCTTATGAGTTTTATTCGTAGCCGTTGATGGTCTTCTCAGACTCTACTGTCCACGGAGAAATAGTTGCAGATATGACCTCCAAGGTGTTGCGTACAGGCTTCAATGAATAGCTGTAGGAATGACCCGCTTTCCACGTGTCGTTTGTGAGGAATACGAAGTTCTCCCCATTGCTGAGTTGCAATGTCATGTCTGGCATAACCTGTGCAGGAACATAAAGCGTATATTCCATGTGGTCACTTTGTGGGTCGCCGAAATAATAGGTCGTCACCGACTCGTCACTGCATTCTACCTTTCCGGTCTTGATGTTGAAAGTACCGCTGTCAAAATAACCGACGAACGTGAGTAGGCTTCCTGCAAAATCATTGGTGGTGAAACCGTATTCTGGTGAGGTATAGACCTTGATGATGACACGCACCATCTGATGGGTGAAGTTCAATGTAAGGCTCGGATTGGCGTATGATGCCGCTCCACTGGCAAACAGAAAATCATTGACCTTCTGCTCACTCTGTACAGCTGCCTCCGGCACTTGGAACTCTATGAGGTCGTTGGTAGGATTTGCCGTATAGGGATAGTAGGCATTGAAGGTGTGAGTGTCTGTGTCCGTGAAAAACACCTTGTTGGCTGACACAAACTGATTCGTGCCGCCGCTTCGGGTGAACTTCATATTGTTGATCATCCCTGTGGAAGAGATGCCAATCATATCATTGAGTTCCCACTGGTTGTCAACGGCTCGTGTGGAAACGGCAGGTTGCAGCATCTCCAGATTGGTGAATACCTGAAGCTGCTTGGTTGATGTGCTGTCGGTCACGACCACAGAACCTCCGCCACCGGGCAGGTAAATCTCATTGACGATGTCTTGGTCACAGGACGTGAGGAGCATGGCTCCAAGTCCCAACATTAGAAACAAATTCTTTTTCATGCTTTTTCTTTTTTAATTGTTGTACTTTGATGATGATACGGGTGATACTCGATGTCTGTATATGGGCTAATCCATAATCGTGATGATGGGTCTCGCCTTATGCGGCTGCCACTTGGGAGTCTCCTGTATGGCACCGCTTCCCAGTGAGTAAAGCCATGCCTTGGCGGTCGCTTGTCCTTCTACCTCCGTTGAAGTCCAATACCAACAGTCATCATCCTCATCGGGGATAGGTGTGCCGCCGCATTTCAGGATGTATGGGTTGATGATGTCCTTGGCATGATAGAGCAGACGCATCTGTGCCACACTGGGGATATAGGCACTTTGCCCGTAACGCCACATGTCGAAGACACGCTCAGCCAAAGGCGACTTCACATCGGTCGTGCCATAAAGGGCAAAAGTGTTCTTGTTGCCGTCGTAGGCGGTGAGGTCACAGGATGTGTCCTGTTCCACACCGATACTGTCAGCAAAGGCTTCGGGAGCGATGTCCCACAGATAGACGGCATATCCGTTTCCCTCCATTTCTTCCCTCTGATTGACGTTGAACACCACTGCAATGGCTTGCTTGCACGATTGCTCGTAGGTTTCGTAGGGCATCACCTTGCCGTCAGTGGTCAAGATATGGGTGACCTTCATGGCTGTGTCGGGAAAGTCCTGATGCTCGTCACAGGCAGTCAGCAACACCGTTGCCGCAACTGCCAAGATTGAAAACAGTTTCTTCATACGCATAGTCATTTTACAGGAAGTTTCACACCCAGGACAATACCCGTTCTGAACAGGTCTTCACCCTTGATCATCACATCGGTCTTCACCTGCCAGAAGAGCTTCCAGCCGTGTCTGAGTGTATAGTTTTGCTCATAGCCGAGGTGGATGCCACCCAAGAACCTGTCAGTATCGCTACCTGCCGATGCTCCTATGCGCATGTTGCCATGGTGGTTGCGTCCTCTTGCCACACAGGGCTTATAGGCAAAGCCGAAACCATAACTGCGGTAGTTGTTCCAAAAACTCTCAGGACAGACATGACCGCACGATGCGCACTCGTTCCACTTGATATATCCGTTTGCAAAATACTCCCACGCATTGTGGTACTTCGTCTCATACTCGTAGGACAGCGTCACGTCCAGTCCTCGCTCATACAGGCATCCGAACCCCAAGGATATGCGGTCGCTATTCTGCTGCGCCATTGCCGGAGTCATGCTTGCCATAAAACAGATGACAACGAGTAAGGTATGCACAAGCCAATTCCTCACTCCTAATTCCTCATTCCTAATTCTCATTATTCCTCCTCCAACAGTATATGGTTAAACGAATCGGCAGACAGCACATCCTCATAGTCGATGCTGAGCGAGATGGTGCGTCCACTTATCTGTTTTTCCGACAGCTCGATGGTCAGCACCTTGTCGTTGGGGAAGGTCATCTTCTTCACCACAATCACGTTGCGATAGCCATACTTGAAGGTCTTCGCATCGTCCAACACAAGAGATGGGGTCAGTTCCACTATCTGCGCATTGGTAGCCTTGCTCTGCTTCTTGTCCGATAGTTTGATGCGCATCTCGTCGATGTCGAAGCGGATGTTGGTCTTGTTCTCCACGGAGAAGTCGATGAAGAAATATTCGCCCACGCTGTAGATGTTGTTCAGGCGCATTACCATGCGGTGCATCTTCGTCGCCACGTTGCGGTATTTGGCAGACGATGACCATATCTGACGTGCATACTTGGTCATGTCGGCAGTGGACAGGCTTACAGCGGGATTGTTGTAGGCATTGCGCTCCGAGCATTCTATTTCCTTATCGGTTACTGCCTCCTGCATCCTCGTGGTATAGAGCAGTGCATACTGCGTGCGGTAGCGTTCCGTCACGATTGTCACTATCGCCAACACCTCACCGTCGGCATACACGTTGTCCTTCGGCTTCAGGCGGATGGTGTTGTTGATGGGTTGGTCGCCCACCACCTTGTCTGTGGATATATCGACAAAGCGGATGGGTTCGGAGGCGGTGATGACGGTGGTCACTTGGTCGTTGACCGTCAGCTGCTCCATCTCCATGTAGGTGGTCTGCGCCTTGGCTGAAAGCACGCTCAGCGAAAGCAATGCACAGACATTCATTTTCTGAAAACAATTCATATTAGTTGATTTTTTGATGTTTATACTCTATGAGCCACCGTTCCCGACAATTCCGTTGTCGGGCAGTGTCTTTCCTTTCTCTTTCCCATTTACAAGGTAAACAAACGTCCCATACTTCAGCTTCACTTTGTTCTTCTTGATAGCCTTGCTGATGGCATTGCTTGTCTTCTGGTAGGCATTGGTCACGGCTTGCATTCCCCATTGCGAGAAACTGTTGTTCGCTCCACTCTGGTCGATGTTCATGTTGCTCTGCATAGCACCGCTCGCCACATCTTTCGTGGTCTCACGGAACTGGCTGCCGGGGACATACAGTCCCTCCAGTCCGTCCGTGTCATAAAGCGAAAGCGAAACCTTTATCAGCTCGTCATCCACAAGGATGGAGTTGATGCTACCCTTCACTCGCTGCGAACCGAAACCGCTCATGGTGGCATAGAGGTACGACCCTTTCTTCACCACGGTCTCACCAATCTCAATATCGTCCAACAGTCTCAGCCGCACCCTCGACCCGTCCGTAGCCTTCACGTCCTCGTCAATGATGGCCTTGATGAGCTTTGGCTCATGCTCGTTCTGCGTCAGGGTGTTGAAATAGTCCGAAGTCACCTTCACCTTCTTCACCACCTCCTGTGCCTTGTCCTCCTCGTCCAGTGCCTTCACCGCCTTGCTGTCCTCGGCAATCTGACCTTTCACCTCAATCTGCTCCTTGGGAGGCCCAGCCTGTGTGGTATCCTGGGCCACGGGGGCAACTGCCGCCTGTCCTCTCAGCCTCGCTTCGGCGAGTGCCTTGTTGAGTGCTTCGAGTGCTTCCGCTTCTCGCGCCTTGGCATCGGCCACTTCGGCTGCATCGTCCTTCTCTTCTGCCTGACGGACGAGTTCCGCAAGGTCTTCTTCTGTGTACTTGGATTCATACGCTTCTTTCTCTTCTTCGTTGTCACGCTCAATGTTATCAACAGCCGAATAGTCTGCTATGCGACCATACGACTTCGCCATGTTCTCATACTTGCCACCGATGCCGTCACCATTCTTAATCTGCGCTCCGGGCAGGTTGGGGTTCAGAAACTCGGTGGTCTGCAGGTTCTTGTCCTGCGTTTCCGCCACCTCCGTATTGAACATGTCAAAGACAAAATAGCCTGTGGCAATCAACGGGATGTACACGATGGCTGGCAGCATGTACTTCGGCTGACGGAAGTTTATCTTATCTGTTATTCTCATCGCTGTCTGATTTTGATGTTACTGACTTGTCTCGATTCTCCTCGTTGGTTCGATGCGTCACGGGAGGAGTGATGCAATGGGCTGCATTCATCATCTGCTTCATGCGCCCTTCCTGCCGCTCGATGGCACTTGCAGCCTCCGTCCGATGACCGTAATACCGCACCATCCTGTAGATGTTGATGCCGAAGCACGTGGCGACAAAGCCGAAGACGATGACGAGAAACAGCGTCTTGTGGGCATTGGCAAAGCCTTGCACCTTAGCCGCCGCACGGTCTATCCTCGCGGTCTTGGCAAACTTGCGCCCTGCCGCCACCTCCTTCTCATACCGCTTCTTGTACTTGGGGTCGTTCTTGTCGGGCATATCCTCGCCCACAAGCATCCGTCTGATTCCTTTTACACTCATACCGCTAGGATATTAGAAGTTTGACTTCGACTTCTGCTCAATATCCTTGTTGAGCAAGGTTCTCCAGTTCGTGATGAGCAGTCCATGAGGATTGTTCTCCGTCCTCGGCACGCGCTTCACCTGTCCCGCCGTCACCAATTCACGCATCAGAATATTGCTCCTTCGCTCTATCCTTTGCCTACCGTAGTAGGTGAACTCCATCTTCTCCTTGTTGAACTTGATGCTGTCGCAAAAGATGCTGAACACGGCACTCGTACCCATGATATTGTTGTAAAAGCCCTTTTCCTTCAGCGTATTGTACTGCGCCAAACCAGTTTCATCGACCAAATACATCGCCTTCTCCATCGAATAGCGGATGTACTTGTCATCGGGAGCAAGCGTAAAGAAGTAATGGTGGAACATCTCGATATGGCTCTTTGCCTCCACATCCAGCGTTTCCTCCATCGTGGTGCGGTTCACCAGTATGGGCACGTTGCCGTCCAATACATACACCTTTTGCTGCGCGTCCGTCACCATGCAGCGCGCCGTCCAGATGCTCGACACCGAGATGATGATGCAGCCCATGAGGAACGCAGAGCAGATGATGCCCACCAGCTTGATTTTGTTTTCTAAGTTCTTGATTACCATACGTTACTGCTTGTTTGAGGTCTGATTTCTCTTCATTCTCACATATTCACGGTGCAGGATGGTGTATATGTCCTTCTCAACTTCTTCCACCAGTTTGGCGTAATACTTGATGCAAGCCTCTACGTAGATGCCTTCGTATTTCAGTTGGATCCACACCCACCAGATGTCACGTTCACGTCTCCGTCGATTTCTGTAGATTTTGGCACGATGCAAGCGATAACTCAGGTAATCTACCATAGGCACTACATACTCGTCGTTATCCTCAAAGCCTTCTGCCATCTCCTCATACTGTGGGTCGATGTAGTTGTTTTCGGAATTGAAAAACTCTTCCTTTGCACGCTTGTTGGCAAACGCCATGAATTTCTCATCTTTGAGCCAACGCTCAATTTCATTTTTTGCTTTCATTTTTCTTGATGGTTACTTTTATTTGTTTCAATAGGAGGTGCGGTGACTCACCGCACACTCACATGTTATCTCATCACGGTCGCCATGGTTCCCGTAGCCGTCATCTTGGCTTGTTGTGCCACGCCCTCGCCGAAGTTTCGGGTTGAGAAGGCGGTGTCGCCCTCTGGTATCATCCATGCCGCAAGGTCGGGCACGAGGTTCAGGCATTTCAACGCCACGATGCTCGCTGCCATCAGATAGCCTGCCGAGAAGAACGAGTTTTGCAGATAGGCTGCCATCGTCTGCTCACTGGCGGTGATGGCCGTCAGGTTCTCTACCTGTATGCAGAGCACAATATCAAACAGCAACAGGACGTAGAAACCGACGAAGTAGAGCATGGCTCCGTAGAAATGAACTGTCAAATAACGGGTTAGCCACTTCGCCCACGCTCCTTCCCACTTGGGCAGCAACGAAAATGCCCATTGTATTGGACCGAATATAGTGAGCATTCCGAGCAATATCTGCTGACAGTATATCGTCGCCCACCAACCGATGCGGAACACGATCAGGGCTATCAGCATCACTATCTTGTCGATGCCCACCACGGCCCCTGCCGTCAGTGAGGTGAACCACAGTTTGCTGGCATCCTTCTCCATGTTGGTCACTTCGTCCACGCCCGTCTGCTCCATCGTCGCCTCTATCAGGTTGGGGTCTGATGTGCCCTTATGCGCCACGTCTGCCTGTGCCTGGAGGTCAGTGTACATCGAGTCCCTGACATATACCAACTGCTGCACCTCCTCAAACTTGTCGGAAATTTGGGTCGCCTCTGCCTCATAGAGGTCGTGGGTGTAACTGCCGATGCAATTGGGAATATAGGATAGAAAATCCAATACGCACCAGCTGCTGCCGCTGTTGGTCATGCCTGTGTCAGCAGGTGGGTACCACCAACAGAGGATGATGCTCACCACCAAGGGCTTGAACAGTTTCATCACGTCCAACGGTTCGTTCTTCACCATCATCTTGTAGGCCATGCTTGCCGCCACGATGATAGAGAACAGTGCCGCCAATGCCATACACATTTGGAGGATCCACCAGAACGGCCCTTGTGAGCCTGTGAAGGTGGCATCGGTCAGGAACTCGTTGGTCTGGAATATCACATCGTCAATCTCCTCTTCGAGGATGTTGATGCCGAAATCGCTGAGTATGTTGTCTGCCATCAGTGCCTGGTTCTATTGTTGATAATCTCTTTGATAAACTCTATGCCTTTCGGTGTCCATGACAGATAGAAGTGGTAGAAGCAGCGCATCCTGCCTGTGACATATACCGCAATGCCCTTGTCCTGAAGGTCTTCACGCAGTTTCCACATTCCATATTCCTTGGTGATGATGCCTTCCTCTTTGAGGGTCTTCACAATCTTGCCGTAGTAACTTCCGACATATTTGTGAAGCTTTGACATTGAAACTACCTCTAAATCAGATGGCATATAATGCTCATCAACGATGGGTGTCCTGCCGATAACGCTGATTCGCTTCGGCATCCTTGACATCTCCAACTGCCACTTGCCGTTTTTCCTCTTGGCGGCATAGAGACGTAACTGTATTTTTGATATTGATTCCATAGCTATTTCTTTATTTTATGTTCTTTCGATAACAGGAATGACTCCCACGCTCTTCAGTTTCTCATAGAGGAAGCGGCGACCTTTCTGTGTCCATTTGGTGTTCATGCGCACATCCTCCGTACCGTCCTTGTGTTTAATGAGGTAGGTCTCGCTGGTCACATAACCGCAGTCCTTGTAGTCGGCATACAGAATCCACTGCTTGCCACGCTGATACTGGATGTTCATCTCCTTCAGACGTCGGTTGAAGCGGATGGACGACTCGCCATAGTCCTGTGCTATCTGTGTGACCAGGACACTGCTCTTCGTGGCAAGGATGATGTCAAGGTAACTCACCTTGTCCTTCATCTCCGTCACCTCCTGTTGCAGGTCATCCACCTTGGATCCCAACTCAACGATGCGTGTCCTTTGGTGTTCACACTCCTGTTCGACAAGCAGACGCTTTTGTCGTTCTTCCTTCAGATTGACTGCTAACCGTATCAGGAAGTCTGGCTCTGCCAATGCCTTCTCGATGGTCTGCTGTGTCATATAGGCACCATGCTTGCGGATAGAGGGGAGCACCTCCGATGTCACCCACTTGCGGAAACGTTTGGCTTCGGGTTTGCGACTGTCAAGGATGACATCATACAGTCCGTCTTCATTGATAAAGTTTGTAACCTGTTCTCTTCCAAGACTATCCGAGATGGGGTACTTTGAAAGTACATCATCCGAAAGTCGTTGTACCAACTTGCTGGTTTTTAGTCCAAGAACTCTTGCCACATCAGCCAAACAGAACAAGGGTTGCTCTGGTGTTCCTGTGGTTCGGACTGCTCCAAATTCCTCGTTGTTGAAAATCTGAATATCGTTCATATCTCTATGCTGTTTTGTGATTATTTCTTCTCTTCCCTTATTTCTATCTGTTCACACTTTCTTCACCCTCACCGCTGTTGGCATCATCGCCGTCAGTGCCTGTCGAGCTCCTCACGCCCTTCATGTTTTCCTGCCAACGGCTCTTGGCATCGCTGATGATGCTGCCTTTATGTACTACACGGTCGTTGGTGGCTGCCAAGAGGGCGGTAGTCTGGCTTTGGGTGTTGAGCTGCACAAGGTATTTCAGTAGTGTCTCGTTCTGTGTCGTCAGGTCGGCATAGATGCTAAGATACTGCCGCTTTCTCTGTGCATTGGGCATATAGGCATCCTTGGTGGCTTTCACGGCACACTGGTACATATTGTACAGTTCCTCCCACCGACGCTTGTCGTTGATGGTGCCTCCTGTAGGGATGATATGGTCTATGTTCGCCTTCATCTTGTCCAACTGACCGTTGATCTTGCTGCTTTCGGCAAGCCAGGCGAGGTCTATCTGTCGGTCGGCTACGTTCAAGGCTTCCACCTCAGCACGCTTGGTGAGGGCAGAGTCTATCTTCTCCGCATCATCTACTTGGTTGTAGAGGTTGATGCCGGAAGAGTGCGGAAACCTAACTTGTTCTTCTCTGCCGCTGTCTTCTTATAGTTGTTATGTAACAGCCAATAATAGAACTCAGGGGTGAGAGAACCGCCACCTGTCTCCATCACCGTTATCTGGTTCTGCTTGGAGGAGTCGTGGTTGTAGGTCACGCTCTGGGCTGTGGCTTTGATGGTGGTTGCTACCGCCATGATGAGTATCATTGTCTTCTTCATGTCCGTTCTTCTTTTGTTTACAATCCGTCAATAGTCAAGTTTTCCTGCCACTTTCCATCGGCTGAAGGCATCTTCCAGTATCTCTTCCTTCGTCCTCGTCCGATACACCTTCTCCTTCCAATAGCCCATGCGCAGCTGCACATACCGCCATGTCTGGAAGTAGGCTTGGTTCAGATGTTTTTCTATCAGGTCCAACGAATTGTTGATATTGTCCAACACCATCAGCAGGTCGGAAGTTGAACAGGCTGCCGCTCCTGTGGCATACAACACGAGGTCGTTGACGCTATGGTAGAGTTGGCTTCCTTCGTTGTATATGTTGTCGATGGCTTTCTTGTTGATGCTGATGAGCATCGTGTCAGCCAGTTCGATGTGTTTCCGCTTGATGACCTTATCATTGAAGTCCTCCAACAGGTTCTTGTAGTCACTGATGCGGTCGCTCACCGTCTGGTAGGTGCTCTTCACGTTCAGCACCGTGCGCAACGACTGGTACATCACATCGATGATGTCGAAGGCCCGGGTGTATTTGTCCAAATCCACATTCAGTTCCTTGTATTTGCCCACCTCTTCACTGCTGTATTCATGCAGCAGTTGATTGCTGTACTCCAAAGTGCTGCGTGCCAGCAAGAGGCTGCGCTGCTTCTTGTGGTCGTTGATGTATGCTTCCACCGATACCGCATCGAATCCCCATTGCGCCAAGGCTGTATTGGGGAAGAGGGTAATCAGCAGGAGAGCTATGATGATGGTATGTCTCATTCTCCGTTCCTCCCTCAGTTTTCGTTCTCGTTATCTTCACCATTCCCTCTGTTAGGGTCTGCATTCTCTCTCCATCGCTCGTAGCACTCTTCAATGAGTGTCCTTCTGCGACCTTGGTCTGCGTCGATTGAAGGAAGAATGTCCTTCAGCACGTCAATGATGCTGCGCTTGTAGTGCATCATTTTTTCTAATGATACCAAGTCGGCGTAAATCTTGGTGATACGGCTATCTACTTCACGGGCTATCTCCAGACGGTCGCTCGACCAGAGCAGGTGTATTACATCGTCATTGTCGGCGGTCTGGGTTGCCTCGCTCTTGGCATATTCTGTGGTGATGCTGCACGACGGGAACTCCTGGGCTATCTCCGAGATACGGCTGTTCACCTGCCTCGTCTTCTCCTCGTCAGAGGCATTCGGGTCAAGGGTCAGCACATCCACCACCTGTGTGTCGGTGTATTCCGAGGTCAGCTCCCACGATATTTGCAGTATCGCACGGTGTATCTTGATGCCAAGGAAGTACTTGGGCTTCCTTGCAATGGACAGTGTCGCCTTGAAGGTGATAATGCCGTTGATGTTGGGCATGGTGGCAGTTCGGACGTAGGTGTAGCCGTTCCACGAACCGGCACCTTGCCACGTGAGATTGTAGGCTGACTTCACATCCTGCATGATGGCAGGGATGCGGTAGTAGTCATCGGTGGAGGTGGCATTGTCGTTAGCCGCCTCGCTCTTGGCATTCTGTATGTCTGCCAACTGCTGCTGCCATGTCGCCAATTCCTTCTTCAGGTTGTCTATCTTCGTCTTGTTGACATTATGTTGCTGCCGCAA